>VAPK010072480.1_pt1 | contig 15533 bp, 12 predicted proteins | sample 3395031 | NCBI WGS metagenome assembly VAPK01 (sample SAMN08290443, study PRJNA428436) | hydrothermal vent metagenome | isolation source: Deep-sea hydrothermal vent chimney 1 | place: Pacific Ocean: Juan De Fuca Ridge
GCAACAGGTGACCGAAATAGTAACTCTAATATGATCACTTTTAGAGATGATACAAGTTACAATACCATAGAAAATTGTACAGCTAATGGTGTATATCAGGCGATTAGATTTACTATGAACTCTGGAGAAGAATATGGCATTCAAGGAGGAGGTCATTACAATAAAATAATCAATACTGTTTTTAATAATTGTAGATATATAATTACAATAAGTGGAATAAATGGAGTTCCATTAGAAAGTACTAATAATGAATTCATCAATTGTACTTTTTTTAATGCAGATTATTTTGCATCTGTACCGGTTAGTTTTGGAAACAGTAATAAGATTATTAACTCGATTATAAGTAATGTGAAAAGAAAGAATATAGGGGGAAAAAGTTTTTCTCCTGAAATATCTTTTTCTAATTTTTATAACAGCTATTCAAAACCAACAGGTTCAGGTAACTTATCTCTAGATCCAAAGTTTGAAAATTCATCATCAGGCGATTTTAGATTAAAGCAAAACAGTCCATTAATAGATAAAGGGTTGAATACAAATAAAGTCATGTTTGATTTTAATGGTAATTTTCGACCTCAGGGTTCTTCTCATGATATGGGAGCATTTGAATACGAAGATGGTACTACTAGTTCAATTAAAGCTGATGCCGGAGAAGATCAAGCGATTTGTTTTGGTGAAAGCACAACCTTAACTGCAAGTGGTGGTTCAACATATTTATGGAGTAATGGTGCTACTACAGCTAGTATAAATGTGAACCCTACAATTACAACTACTTATTATGTAGATGTGACCGAAGGAAATCAGATAGCAAGAGATGATGTAATTGTTTTGGTAAACAATGTAGAAGCAGAAGCTGGAGAAGATATTACAATCAACTTGGGCGAAAGTATTATTTTAACAGCGAGTGGTGGAAACAGTTATTTATGGAGTACAGGTGAATCTACAGAAAGTATAACAGTTAGTCCAAATAAAAACACTACTTATTCAGTTATAGTAAAAATTGATAATTGTGAAGATACAGATTCAATTCAAGTATCCATTAACCAAATTCTTGTATCAGACCCACCTCCACCAATTGCAAATGCAGGAGATGATATTACAATTTGTTTGGGTGAGTCAATAACATTAAATGGTAATGGAGGAGAATCGTATGTTTGGAGTACAGGTGAAATTAATAAAAACATTACTGTAAGGCCAAATAGAACAACTTCATATACTCTCAGTGCAACTCGTAGCGGAATTACCAATACCGATATAGTAACTGTTACAGTAGAAAATTGCAAGTATAGCGATTCAACAATTAGTTTAAATAAAGATTTTGAAGTTTATCCCAATCCAACATCTGGTACCATAACAGTAAAGGTAAACAGTAAATATAAAGAGTTTAATCTTACTTTATTTAGTATAAATGGAAATATTATTTATATGGATAAAATTAAATCTAAAAAAGAAAGTATCACCAAGCAGATAGATTTATCGAAATTTGCAAAAGGATTGTATTTTGTTAGATTATATAATTCAAATCAAAATATGATTAAAAAAGTGTTGCTTATTTAGTGATTTAATTTTATTGAAATGTATTCTATTTATGCTATTAAAAGTCGAAGTTATTTATAATTTCGACTTTTATTTTTATTTATTTATTCAAACAATTTTAGTAATAAAATATCGTTTATAATTAATATTTAAAATAGTTTTAATTTTAATTACTTTTGACCCCGAAAAAAAGAAAATAGCTTAATAGTTAGCCCCCTATGAATAAAATTGTTAAACCATACGGTGAAAATTATATCACAACTAGGTATATATTTAATAATTACTACTTTTTTTATTCCATATTCAAGATGGTTAAATACAATTGAAAATTTCATAAATGATAATTTTACACTTGTATTTAGGTAATTACAATTAAGAAATATAGGGTTTTCAATTTCCTTAAAAAAGGAGCTATTAGTTAAAGAATAATGAATATATCAATTTCTAATTGTAATTGAGAAGGGCGAAGCCATAAATTAAATCGAAATAATAAAGAAAAGAAATTTAATAATAGATAAACTATGAAAAATTTTGCATTAATAGGAGTCGGAGGATATGTCGCCGTAAGGCATTTAAGAGCAATAAAAGACACTGAAAATAATTTATTAGTTGCGTTAGATAAGTTTGACAGTGTTGGAATTATAGATAGTTATTTTCCAAATGCTTCATTTTTTGTTGAGTTTGAAAGATTTGACAGACATATAGAGAAATTAAGGCATAAAAAACATATTGATTTAGATTATGTTAGTATCTGTACACCTAATTATTTACATGACTCTCATATACGAATGGCCTTGAGGAGTGGGGCAAATGCAATATGTGAAAAACCTCTTGTTTTAAATCCATGGAATCTGAATGCTTTAGAAGATATTGAGAAAGAATATGGAAAAAAAGTAAATACAATTTTACAACTTCGTCTTCATCCAAGTATAATTGCCCTTAAAGAAAAAATTGAAAAGGGCCCAAAAGATAAAATTTACGATGTTGATTTGACCTATTTAACATCAAGAGGTAATTGGTATTACACCTCTTGGAAAGGTGACGTCACCAAATCTGGAGGTATTGCCTCAAACATTGGAATTCATTTTTACGACATGCTTTCTTGGGTATTTGGAGATGTGAAAACTAATATTGTACATTTACATACACATGATAGAGCTTCGGGATATCTAGAATTTGAAAAGGCTAGAGTTCGTTGGTTTTTGTCTATCAATTATGATGTTTTACCTAATGAAATTAAAGAAAAAGGTCAGCGAACCTATAGATCAATTACAGTTGATGGAGAGGAAGTCGAATTTAGTGATGGATTTTTTGATTTACACACTAAAAGTTATCAAAAAATAATAAAAGGTGAGGGATTTGGGTTAAATGATGCTAGACAATCAATAGACATAGTACATGAGATTCGAGTTTCTGATATAAAACCGTTAAAAGGTGAATATCATCCTTTTGCAAAGTTAAAAACACCAAATCATCCATTTAAAAATGGGAACAAAAAACATTAATATTAGATACTTATAAATTTAGTTGAATCGATAAAATAAAAATAATGAAAACAGTAATTTTAGCAGGTGGTTTTGGTACACGTTTGAGTGAGGAAACAGGTGTTAGACCTAAACCTTTAGTAGAAATTGGTGGAATGCCAATAATATGGCATATTATGAAAATGTATTCTTCTTATGGTCATAATGATTTTATAATTTGTTGTGGTTACAAAGGAAATATGATCAAAGAATTTTTTTCTAATTATTTTCTACATCACTCAGATGTAACATTTGATATTAAGAATAATAAAATGAAAATACATTCCAATAATATTGAACCATGGACTGTGACCTTAATTGATACTGGTGAGAATAGTATGACAGGTGGGAGAATTAAAAGAATTAAAGAATTTATTGGAAATGAAACTTTCTTTTTAACGTATGGTGACGGTGTGAGTGATGTCAATTTTGATAGCTTACTAGAGTTTCATAAAAATCAAAATACTTATACAACACTTACTGCTGTTCAGCAACCTGGAAGATATGGTGCTTTTAACTTAGAATCAAATAGTGCAAAAATTACACATTTTAGAGAAAAACCAAAAGGTGATGGACATGACACTGCATGGATAAATGGAGGATTTTTTGTTTTGGAACCACAAATTTTTGATTATATTGAAGGTGATTCAACCATTTGGGAAAGAGAACCTATGGAAAAATTGGCTAAAGAAAATCAACTAGCTGCATTTAAACATGAAGGATATTGGCAGAGTATGGACTCATTAAGAGATAAAACAGTTTTAGAAAATAATTGGCAAAGTGGTAATCCACCATGGAAAAAATGGAAGTAAAAATTTATTTATGGAATTGAAGAATTTTAATAATTACAAATTTAAAAGAGTTTTAGTTACCGGTCATACAGGTTTTAAGGGAAGTTGGTTAACACAATGGTTAATACTTTTACAAGCAGAAGTTTATGGTTATGCATTAGACCCACCTACTTCACCTTCATTATATTATCAACTGGGAAATGAAAGTAAAATTGGAAGTAAAATTGACGATATCAGAAATTTTAAAGGATTAAAAAATTATATTAAAAGAATAAAACCAGATATTATTTTTCATTTAGCCGCACAATCATTGGTTAGAGATTCTTATACAAACCCTTTAGAAACTTTAGAAACCAATGTAAACGGTACTGCAAATGTTTTAGAAGCAGTTAGACAGTTAAAAATTTCAACAAATATTATTGTTATAACTTCCGATAAGTGTTATGAAAATAAAGAATGGATTTTTGGATATCGTGAAAATGATCCTATGGGTGGGTATGACCCTTATTCGGCAAGTAAGGGTGCTGCAGAGTTAGTAGTTTCCTCTTGGAGGAATTCTTTTTTTAATCCACTAAATTATAATGACCATAAGGTAAATCTCGCTTCGGCAAGAGCTGGAAATGTAATTGGTGGAGGAGATTGGGCTAATGATCGAATCTTACCTGATTGTATTAGAGGATTACAGCAAAACAAAACCATTCAGATAAGAAACCCCTATGCGACAAGACCATGGCAACATGTTTTAGAATCGTTAGGAGGTTACTTGTTGTTAGGAAGTAAATTGTTAGACTCATCACAGAACAATAGTTTGTATTGTAGTGGATTTAATTTTGGACCTTATGGAACTTCAAATAAAACAGTAGAAGTTTTAGTAAATGAAGTTTTGAAAAACTGGAAAGGTAGTTGGAAATTTAATAAAGAGGATGCATTGCATGAAGCATTCCTATTAAATCTTAATATAGATAAAGCAACACAATTGCTAAATTGGAGTCCGGTTTGGGACTTTAAGACAACTATTAAAAAAACTGTAGAATGGTATAAAAAATCATTTGAAAATCCAAATGAGATTGAAAAATTAACGAAAGATCAAATAAAAGAATACTCAAGGGTATTTATGAACAATTTAAAAGGAATTACATCTTGAAATTTACAGAAATATATCTAAAGGGTGCATATTTAATAGAAGTTGACAAATTAGAAGATGAACGAGGTTTCTTTGGAAGGCTTTGGTGTAAAAAAGAGCTTGAAGAATATGGTTTAAATACTAATATTGTTCAATCAAATATCTCTTTGAGTAAAAGAAAGGGAACCTTAAGAGGTATGCACTTTCAAAAGAGCCCTTACCAAGAAACCAAATTAGTAAGATGTACAAAAGGTGCCGTTTATGATGTCATAATTGATTTACGCCCTGATTCTAAAACCTTTAAAGAATGGTTCGGAGTCAAACTTACTGCAGAAAATCATAAGATGATTTATGTCCCCGAAAATTTTGCTCATGGTTTTTTAACTCTTGAAGAGGATTCGGAAGTATATTATTTAGTAACTCAATTTTATAATAAACAAGCCGAATCGGGTGTGAGATGGAACGACTCAACCTTTAATATTAAATGGCCTTTAAAAGTTGTAGAAATTTCTGAAAAAGATGAAAATCACCCTAATTTTAATTTAAAGAATATAATATGATTTTAGTAGATACATTATTAAAGAAAAGAGAAAAAAATGGCAACCCAATTAAGGTTGGTATTGTAGGTGCTGGTGAAATGGCAAAAGGGCTAATTAATCAAATAACGAGGCACACACCTGGAATGATTGTATCGGCAACTTTTAGTCGTAATCTTGATAAAGCAATAGAATCATATGAAACTGCCGGGTTAAAAAATTATAAAATTTTAGACAACATATCTGATTTTAACAATGCCGTAAAATTAAATATTCCAATAATTTCTCAAAGTATTGAATTATTAATTAAAAGTGAGGGCATAGATATTCTGGTAGATATGACCGGTTCTATAGAGTTTTCTACAAATTTAGCTATTGATGCTATACATAATAAAAAGCACTTACTTTCATTTAATGCTGAATTGGATGCAACCATCGGTCCAATTATAAAATTTAAAGCTGATTTGGCAAATACTAAGTATAGTGTTGCCGAAGGTGACCAGCCTGGAGTAACACTTAATTTATATAGGTTTGTTAAAGGTATGGGTTTTGAACCATTATTGTGTGGGAATATAAAAGGTATGTTAGATCATTATAGGAATCCTAGTACTCAAGAAAAATTTGCAAAACAATGGGGTATGTCGCCCGTAATGGCTACAAATTTTGCTGATGGATCTAAAATTGCATTTGAACAAGCATGTATTGCAAATGCAACTGGTATGAAAGTTGCAAAAAGAGGTATGTTAGGTTATGAATCAAAAGAACATGTAGATGACTTAACCCATTTATATGATATTGATAAACTTAGAGAATTAGGCGGAATTGTAGATTATGTGGTTGGAGCTAAACCTGGACCTGGTGTATTCGTTTACGCAACAACAGATGATCCTCATAAAAAGAAATATTTGGAATACGGAAAATTGGGTAAAGGCCCATTGTATAGTTTTTATATTCCTTATCATTTATTGTTCTTTGAAATACCAATTTCCATAGTTCGTATGATTGATTTAGATGATATAATTGTTGCGGCTAAAGGTGGTCCTGTAGTAGAAGTTATTACTATTGCTAAAGTGGATATAAAAAAAGGAGATATCCTTGATGAAATAGGTGGATATAAAACCTATGGTGTTTGCGAAAATTCAAGCATTGCCAGAAAAGAAAATTTATTACCTATGGGATTGGCAGATGAATGTGTAGCACTAAAAGATATTTCAAAAGATGAGGTAATTACTTTTGATGATGTTAGCTGCCCTGAAGATTCGTTAATTTATAAATTATGGAAAGAACAAGATCAACTATTTGCCAACAAATAATATTTGTAGTTTAAAGAATAAAATTCAAATTTTTTTATGGAGTTAAAAATTCTTGCAAAAAATACTGTATTGTTGGCAAGCCCAAAAGTGGTTAAATTTGCTGTTGGTATTTTAAGAGCAAAATTTATTGCCATTTTTTTAGGTACTACCGGGGCTGGAATTATTGATCAATTACATTATACTATTTCTCAGATTAGAACCATTACACTTTCTAGTTTACCCGATGGGATGGTAAAATTAATTGCTGAACAAAATGGTATTCAATTTGATTTAAAAAAAATTGCTGGAATAATAAAAACGTATATTTTAATGGTTATCCCATTAACCATTTTAATGACCATATTGGGTTATGTTTTTGCAGATGAAATAACAATGTATGTATTTGGTGAGATTAAGTATAAATTTTATTTCCAAATTGGCTTCATTGCCTTTCCTGTAACGATTTTAACAACTACACTCCGTGCACCTTTAAAGGCATTTAAAGAAATTAAGTCTTTTGCAATAGCAGAAATAGCAATTATATTAATAAATATTATAATCTTTATTCCGTTAATTTACTTTTTTAAAATTCCGGGTGGTGTTATTTATGTTACTTTGTCTTTTATAACATCTTTTTTTGTCACATTTTCTTTAATGAGGAAAAATGTAATGAAAAAATATAATATTAAGTTTTCAGATATTAAAAGCGCTATTTTCAGTAAATTTTATTTTCGTCAATTAATTGCATACATGGGAGTTGGAGTAATTGGAGGAACCTATTTTATTTTTACTGAAATAGCTACAAGAGCAATTGTTGTAAACGAATTAGGAATTGATAAATTGGGGATATACTCTCCAATTACCAGATGGGCAGGCTTATTTGTTGGGTTTATATTACCTTCAGTTTATACTTATTTGTATCCAAGATTAAGTGAATCTAAAAGTAATGATGAAATTATAAAAGTTATAAATAGTGTCATTCGGCTAATAACTTTTGTGGCATTACCGTTTATTATTATCGGAATATCGATTAGAGAATGGATAATACCATTGTTCTATAGTTTAGAATTTATTGAAGCAACAATATACCTGCCATTTCATTTTTCTACCTTAATATTTTTCATCTGGAGCTCAATTTTATCACAACTTTTTTATGCTACCGGAAGATTGAAGAGCTATTTGATCTTTGGTTTAATTATAAATTCAATTAGTTTGGCAGTTGTCTATTTCCTTGTACCTAGTGTTGGATTATATGGCTATCTGGCTAAATTTATTATAATTCCACTTATTACTATGGTAACTTATTTTTTGTTTTGGCGTTATGAAATTAAGTTAAAAATTGAAAAAGAAAATATCAAAATAATGGTATACGCTATTTTGTGTTCTGTTCTGTTAGTAGTTTTTAAAGATTTTGAGGTTTATTTGCAACTTCTTTCTGTTGCTTTAATTTCGACTTTATACGTATTATTAAAAAAAGAAGAAAAAGATTTTATTTTAAAAAAATTAAAAGGAATTTTTAAAAGAAGAAACTAATTTGAAATCCAAGGCAAGACTAAAAGGTACTGGTGTAATAGATTATATCTTTTGGATAACCTTTATTATTTTCACTAATCCAGGAGCTATATTAAGTGCATTAGGTGAGGATAGTTCAGATGGAGGAATTAATGTAACCGATTTATTGGTTGTAGTTCTTTTTGGTTGTTATGCTTTAGTTCAAAATAAAAATATTTTTTTAGATGATGATACCTATAATAAGATTATAAAATATCTTTTTATTTTTTTAATATATTATTTAATAGTTTTTAGTTTTTTTGTTCCTTCCCTAAATGCATATGTACCTTATTCATTTTTTAAAACATTTATAAAAGTTAGGCATGGAATTATAAATTTTTTACTTGTTATAATGGTCTATGAATTTTATTTAAGGAGCTATTCCATTTTTTTTAAGTACTTTTTACTCTCTTCAATTATTGTAATTACTCTTTTTTTGATTACAACTTTAATGGGTATTGAAATTTTACCTGTTAGAAGTATGGATAGATCTTTTGTAGATACCAAAAGACTTTTAATGGGTAATTATGGGCTAATGCCTATTTTGATACCAATGGGGGCCGTTTTATTCATATTTAAATATGATATTAAGTATAGAAAATTAATATTTATCAGCTTTATTCTTATGTTTATTACATGGCTATTGTCAATTATACGAAGAAATATTTTTGGAACTTTTTTGTATTTGATACTGGCTCTAATGTTCAATAATTATATAAACCATAAGTCTTTATTATCTTTTAAAAAAATAATTAGAATTTCTTTTTATACAGTTATTTTAGTGTTTTTCATTCAATTTACATTCCCTAAATATCTTGAAGCCGGTGTTATTGCTGCTAAAGAGACAGTTAATATTATTGAATATGGAGAAACTACTACTGGCAGGAAAGATGCAAGGTTAGGATTTGGAAAAGAGTTTATGCAAGATTTAATTGTGAACAATGTATTTTTTGGAACAGGATTTGACAATAGATGGCGTACAAGTGAAGGTGATAAAGAAGGGTATGAAGCCACAGATTATCCATTTTTATCTGCAATTGCAATGTCGGGGATAATTGGTTTAATTTTTTTCTTACCAATTTATATTTTATTGATTAAAACATTAATATATGATATCAAATATTTAAGGAGAAATCAATTCAATATTCGCTCATTTGAATCCTATATTTTTATATTATTTATAATTTATTTTATATATGATTTGTTACAATATATGAATTGGTTTTTACCTTTGTCATTATTTAGTCATAGTGCTCATCATTGGTGGTATATTTTTTTAGCAATGTATTTGGCATCTAGAAAAGTATTTTACTATAAAGAAAGGAAAGATAATATTAAATTAATTCCATCTCAATTATAAAAATTATAAAATAAAAATTTAATGAAAGATTTAGTTGTAGTAATATTATTGAATTATAATCAAAATGAATATACTTTAAAATGTGTAGAGTCTTTGTTAAAAAGTGATTATGAAAATTTTAATGTTATGTTAATTGATAATGGATCCTTGAAAGAAAGCGCTGATAATCTTAAAATGGAATTGCCTAATGATAACAGATTAATTTTTAAAAGAATTGAAAATAATATTGGATATGGAAAGGGTTCCAATTTCGGATTAGCAGAAGGAATGAAACTTGATCCCGCTTACTTTTTAATTATGAATAATGATACTATTATTGATAAGTATGCAATAAAGGAATTAGTTAAAACCAGTAAAGAATTTGATGATGAAGCATTGGTAACAGGTAAAGTATTTCATTATCATGAACCTAAAATATTACAATTTGTTGGATTTAAATATATAAATAGAAAATTACTTTCTTATAAGAGAATGGGAGTTAATGAATTGGATGAAGGTCAATTTGATAGGACTGAAGAAAGGGATATGATAGACGATATAATGGTGTTGCACTCAGCAGAGGTTTATAAAAAAATAGGTGGCTACTCACCTTATTTTTGGATAAATGGCGTTAATATAGATAGAGGCCTTAGAGCTATTGACAACGGTTTTAAACTAATTTTTACTCCCAAGGCCAAATTATGGCACAAGGGGAGCGTTTCGATAGGAGGTAGAAATATGAACCCCAAAATTGCTTTTTGGGATATTCAAAGCAAATTAATGATAAGGTACATTCATTCAGATAAATCTAGCTTCATTAAGTCTTATTTTAGAGTTTTGTTTAATGACGTATCCAGAACTTATGTAAAATCGAAATATTTAAAACTTTTTAAAGGAGAGGATATTACTGAATATGCAAATAATAAATTCAAAGGTTTTATATATTTTAATAAATGGATGTTTAAAAAGAATGAAAATACAGGATATAATCCGTAAATAATTAGTTAAATCATTGAATTTTAAAATAGTAAATTTCATTTTTTTTTAAAGTGCTCCAAATAATATGGAAGAATTGATTAGTGTAATTATACCAACGTATAAACGTCCGGAAAAATTATTAAGAACCATTAAGAGTGTTGTTAGTCAAACATATACAAATTTTGAAGTTTTAGTAATTAATGATGATGTTGAAGAGTCAAATCTCCTTGAAAGAATAAATGAATTAAAAGATGGAAGAATTAAGCTACTCAAAAATCAAAGAACAAAGGGTGCAAATGGAGCAAGAAATACTGGTATAATTAATGCTAGCGGAAGATATATTGCTTTTCTGGATGATGATGATGAATGGATGACTAATTATTTAGAAACCCAGGTAAAAACATTAAAGAATACAAATGAAAAAGTAGGTCTTGTTTATGGAGGGTATTTATTAGAGAAAAAATCAAAATGGACTCCAGTATTTCAAAAAAAGGAAGGCAATTTATTTGCTGATATCATTTTAGACAAACTTTTTATTGGTGCAAGTTCAAACATTTTTATTAAAGAAGAAATTATAAAAAAAGTAGGTCTTTGGGATGAAGATTTGGCAAGACAACAGGATTTAGAATTTTTAATTAGAGTGTTTAAATACTTTGAGGTAGTTTATAATCCAGAATTAATTCTAAAAGTTTATGGACATAACGATCCTAAACCTGAAAAATCTTTTCATTCAAGAGAAGAATTTTTAACAAAGGTTTTACCCCATTTAAATCATTTCTTAGATAAACAAAAAGCATTATTTTATTCTAACCATTATCGAAGACAAGCAGGGTATCTACTGAAAATGAAATCATACAATTCTGCTAAAGAATGTTGGTTAAAAGCATTTAAGAATAAAAAAATTGCCTTTAAAAAAGATATTAAATTAATTTTGATAGTATTGAATATCTTTTAATGAAATTGATTATTACAGGTATGAAAAAAGAATTAGTTGATTTATATATTTCAATAAAACATAAGTATCAAATTCTAAAGCTAAAATATAAAAAACCAAATTACGGTAGTAAGGTGTTTTGTATTGGATATAATAAAACCGGTACAACAAGTTTAGGAAGATCTTTAGAATTATTAGGGTATAATAATAGCTCATTTAACAGAATTGTATGGAGAAATTACTATGTTAAAAATGACATAAAAAAAATACTTGATTATACTGCTAAATTTGATTCACTCGATGATCTACCTTGGTTAATGGAAGATATGATTCCTATTTTAGATAAAGCCTTTCCAAAAAGTAAGTTTATTTACCTTACCAGAGATGAAGAATCTTGGAAAAAATCACTTTATAATTGGAGATATAAAACCTTTGAGGAATATCCGGATCTTGAAAAAAGTTTAACAAAATTCAAAAGCCATAAAAAATTTGTTATGAATTATTTCAAAGATAGAGAATTTGAAGATTTTATAATTCTTGATATTAAAGACAAAAAAGGATTTAAAAAACTAGCAAAATTTCTTGGTAAAAATACAGAAAGAGAAAGCTTTCCTCATTTCAACAAGACTTGAATTCAAATTAAGTAAAATATATTTCATCCAATTACACCATAAATTTAAAATTAATAAAAAGAAGATATAATGTTATCAAATCAAAAAAGATTAGTGGTTATTTCTAGTGGATTTCCAAATGAATCTGGTGATTATTTAGCTCATACCTTTGTTAAAGGTTTTGTAGACGAAGCAAAGCATTATTATAAAGATATTCTGGTTGTAGTTTTAATCCCATACATACCCTCAATTGTTTCAAAATTTATAAATAAGAATAACATATCTTTAGTAAACTACTCATACGACAATGTTAAAATTATTTATAATAAATATCCTTTTATCCCGATTTGGCCATTTTCAAAATATAAAGGTAGAATAGCACATTTATTTTTGTCTTCGAAAATTTCAAAATTAATGGATAAGGGAACCCTAGTACATGCTAATTTCACTAGTCCTGCAGGAGTTTTTGCCAACTATCTTACAAAGAACCGTGAAAATAGTTATACTCTAACGGTTCATGAAGATCATAATTGGCTTGTAAGTGAAGTCAATAGTAATAATCCAACCTTAATAGATACATGGAAAAATGCTAAGACGATAATTCGTGTTAATAAACTCGATAATAAACTATTGTCCAAGTTTAATAATAATGTTGTTACAATTCCAAATGGTTACAATCATAGAAAATTTAAATTGCTGGATAAGAATACTTGTAAAACAGAGTTGAACATTGATGCTGGGAAAAACGTAATTGTTAATATTGGATTTTACAAAGATCAAAAAAACCAAAAATTACTGATCGAATCAATTGATTTGTTACCAAATTCACTGAAGGAGAATTTAGAATGTTTTATAATTGGAGGAGGTCCAAAACAAAAAGAACTGGAAGAATTAGTAGTTTATAAAAATCTTGAATCTGTAATTAAAATTGTAGGTCAGGTGAAACAAGACAGACTTCCTTTATATTTAAATGCTGCCAATTTATTTTGTCTTTCAAGTAATTCAGAAGGTAATCCAACTGTAATGTTTGAGGCTTTAGGAGTTGGTATACCTTATATAGGAACTAATGTGGGTGGTGTTCCAGAAATTATTATTTCAGAAAAATACGGCTTGTTGTGCGAGCCAAATAATAAAACAGGACTTAAAGAAATCATTGAAAAGGCGTTGATTAAGAATTGGGATAAAGATGAAATTATTGAGTATTCAAAAAGGTTTTCTTGGAAAAACATTTTTTTAGAAACACAAAAACATTATTAAAGAATATGTGTGGAATAGCAGGAATAATTAAATTTAATAATAGTAAGGTCGAGGAGACTGAAATTCAATTAATGATGCGTCAAATCAAACATCGTGGGCCAGATGACGACGGAGTTTTTTTTGATAATAATGTAGGATTGGGCTTTGTTAGATTAAGCATATTAGATTTAAGTACTGCCGGACATCAACCGATGTTTAGCGATGATGGAAGGTATGTAATTATTTTTAATGGTGAAGTATATAACTATATCGAAATTCGTGAAGAGCTTAAGCATAAATATAAATTTAAATCTGGATCAGATACAGAAGTTATTTTAGCAGCTTATCAAGAATGGGGAGAAGCATGTCTTGAGCGATTTAATGGAATGTTTGCCTTTGTAATATATGATACAAATACTAAGGAGGTTTTTGGTGCAAGAGATAGATTTGGTATAAAACCATTTTATTATTATGAAGATGAAGATAAATTCATTTTTGCCTCAGAAATTAAATCTATTTTACCTCTATTAAAAAATAAAGAAGCCAATGATAAAATAATTTATGATTATTTATTATTTAACAGAACAGATCACACTCAGGAAACTTTTTTTAAAGGAATAAAGAAATTACAGCATGGTTCTTGGATACATATCTTGAAAAACAATATTATTATTCAAAGATGGTATAACTTGTCTGATAAAATTAGTACGGATAGGGATTTGTCTCCAAAACAATTTAGAGAGTTGTTTAAAGACTCATTAAAATTAAGACTTAGAGCAGATGTACCAGTTGGAGTTTCTTTAAGTGGTGGAATTGATTCTTCTTCAATCGTTTCTTCATTAATAGAGGATTTTAAACTAAGTGAATTGAATACCTTTTCAGCAGTGTTTGGTAAAGGTGAGGCTTCCGATGAAAGTGAGTATATTGATGAATATCGTACGATAGTTAAAAATATGTATTTTACATCTCCTAAATCCAATACATTTTTTGATGACTTTGAGCGATTTATTGATGCACACAATGAACCGGTTCCCGATATTGGTCCTTATGCACAATTTAAAGTGATGGAACTCGCCTCTAATCATGTAACCGTTACTCTTGACGGGCAAGGAGCAGATGAACAACTTGCTGGGTATCATTATTTTTTTGGAAGTTATTTCATTGAGTTAATAAAACAATTGAAATTTACCAGGCTAATAAGTGAGAATGTGCAATATTTTAAAAAGCATAAATCATTTAATGCCTTAAAATTTTTCATCTACTATTTATTGCCTTCTACTTTTCAAAATAAAGTAAATAATCAACGCTTCCCTTCTATTAGCAAAGAATTTTTTGATAGGAACAAAAAAAATTATGAGATAAATAAAATGCTATATAATCCTAAAAATTTAACAAATTTATTAGTGCAGCATTTTGAGTATAAATTGGAGCATTTACTTCATTGGGAAGATCTTAATGCTATGCATTTTTCAATAGAATCAAGAGTTCCATTTTTAGATCATAGATTAGTAGAGGCAACTTTGTCGTCACCTTCTCGTCAAAAATTATATAAAGGAGAAACCAAGCATATTTTAAGGGAGGCATTAAAAGATATATTACCAACAAAAATAATAAATAGAAAAGATAAAAAAGGTTTTTCTAACCCTAGGGAAAAATGGTTCAGAACAGAGTTTTTTAAAGTCTATATTTTAGAATTAATAAATTCTGATAGTTTTAAAAATAGAGGGTATTTTAATAGTGAAATTGCAAATATTCAATATCGAAAACATTTGGAAGGAAAAGTTGATATTTCTAAAGAAATTTGGAAATGGATCAATTTAGAATTGTGGTTTAGAAAATTTATAGATTCAAAGAATAGCATTCAAAATTGAAACCAAGTATTATTTTTAATTAGATTCTGAAAAATCATCAATTTTTATTTATTGCATTAAAAAACTTAGAAAATTAATTTCAACTAACCGAAAAAGGAACAAAGCTTAATTAACATATGCTATTTAACTCGATAGATTTCGCGATATTTTTACCAATAGTTTTTATACTCTATTGGTTTGTAGTTAACAAGAATTTAAAATTACAAAATTTATTA
>VAPK010307503.1_pt1 | contig 15528 bp, 14 predicted proteins | sample 3395031 | NCBI WGS metagenome assembly VAPK01 (sample SAMN08290443, study PRJNA428436) | hydrothermal vent metagenome | isolation source: Deep-sea hydrothermal vent chimney 1 | place: Pacific Ocean: Juan De Fuca Ridge
CACTAGCTGATAGGGGTTGTTTTGAATCATTCTATGCCGAAAATCCCGGTAAGGATTTCTAAAAATAAGAGACAAATATTATTGATTAAAGGAATAAGTCCGATTTTTTTATCAAATTGAAAATTTCTCAAACGTTTTCGTTTAAATCTGATTTTTATCACAGAAAAAAGGATAATTATTTTTATTTTTGTGTGATTTTTTAAAATATATGAAGAATTTTATAAAAAAAATAGCAGTAATAACTTCCGGAGGTGATGCACCGGGTATGAATGCCGCTCTAAGAGCTGTTATTCGTGCCGGAGCGTATTATAAAATTGAATGCATTGGAGTTTATAGAGGCTATCAGGGATTGATCGAAGGAGATTTTTTGAAGATGGATGCAAGAAGTGTTCATCATATTATTCAAAAAGGAGGTACGGTTTTAAAATCGGCACGATCAAAAGAATTTAGAACAGTTGAAGGAAGAAAAAAAGCATATGCACATATTGTAAAAGAAAATATCGATGCCATGGTTATTATTGGAGGAGATGGTACTTTTACAGGTGGTATGATTTTTCAAAAAGAGTTTGATTTTCCTATAATTGGGATTCCGGGTACAATCGATAACGATATTTTCGGTACTGATTTTACAATTGGTTACGACACCGCTCTAAATACAGCTGTTGAAGTGATAGATAAGATACGCGATACTGCAAGTTCACATAATCGATTATTTTTCGTTGAAGTTATGGGAAGAGATGCCGGTTTTATTGCATTGAATTCTGGCTTAGGCGCTGGCGCGGAGGAGATTTTAATTCCAGAGGAAGATCTTGGTTTGGATAGGTTGCTAAATTCTTTGGAGCACAGCAGAAGATCGGGTAAAACCTCGAGTATTGTAATTGTTGCTGAAGGTGATAAATCTGGAAAAAATGTATATGAACTGGCTTCTTATGTAGAAGAGAATCTTCCGGAATACGAAGTGAGAGTTTCCGTTTTGGGACATATGCAAAGAGGAGGTTCACCAAGTTGTTTCGATCGGGTTTTAGCGAGTAGAATGGGGGTGAAAGCAGTTGAATTACTTTTAGATGGTAAATCAAATTTAATGGTGGGAATAAAAAATAATAAAATGGTAACTGTCGACCTTGAAAAAGCCATTAAAGAACATCACTCTATAAATAAAGAAATATTAAGAATATCAGAAATATTGACAACATAAAATTAAATAATATAAAATGATTAAGATTGGAATAAATGGATTCGGAAGAATAGGAAGATTAGCGTTTAGAGTAGCAGCACAAAGACCTAATGTACAAGTAGTTGGGATAAATGACCTACTGGATGTAGAGTATTTAGCATACATGTTAAAGTATGATTCAGTTCACGGCCAATTTGACGGTGATATTGATGTAAAAGACGGGAAATTAATTGTAAACGGAAATGAAATTAGAATATCTGCTGAGAGAAATCCTGAAGATTTAAAATGGGATGAAATTGATGCAGAATACGTAATTGAGGCCACTGGTTTTTTTACAGCAAAAGAAAAAGCTGCTATGCATATTACCGCGGGAGCAAAAAAGGTTATTATTTCGGCTCCATCAGGAGATGCACCTATGTTTGTTATGGGTGTTAATCACAAGGAATTAAAAGCAGATGATAATGTGTTTTCCAATGCATCATGTACTACCAATTGTTTGGCTCCTATTGCTAAGGTTTTACACGATAATTTTGAAATAACAGAAGGTTTGATGACCACTATTCACGCCACAACGGCAACACAAAAAACAGTAGACGGACCATCTTTAAAAGACTGGCGTGGAGGAAGAGCAGCATTGCATAATATTATTCCTTCTTCAACCGGTGCAGCAAAAGCTGTAGGAAAAGTAATCCCTTCTTTAAATGGTAAATTAACAGGTATGTCTTTTAGAGTGCCAACCATGGATGTATCGGTAGTAGATCTTACTGTTAATATTGCCAAAAGCGCAACCTATGAAGAAGTTTGTAAGGTGATGAAAGATGCTTCTGAAGGTGAATTGAAAGGGATTTTGGGGTATACCGAAGAATTGGTAGTTTCCCAAGATTTTGTTGGTGAGAGTAGAACATCGGTATTTGATGCTAAAGCAGGAATTGCTTTAACAGATAAATTTATTAAAGTTGTTTCCTGGTATGACAATGAGTACGGCTATTCAACTAAAATAATTGATCTGTTAGAATACTCAGCTTCTTTATAATTTAAAATTAATTCAAACCCACAGTTTCTATTGTGGGTTTGTTCAAAAATTTTAACTCTTAATTATCTGTAATAATAGCAGGTTAAATGCTTGGGTTAAATATATTCTTCTTTAGTTATTAACTTTTTAACATTCTTTATACAATGGCAAATACAAAAAAAATAAAAGGCGTAATTGGAATTTTGACAGGTGGCGGTGACGTACCTGGTCTCAATCCTGCAATTAGGGCAATTACAATTAGAGCGAATAGAGAGGGATATCGAGTTATTGGCTTACGTCGTGGATGGGCAGGTATAACAGAACTTTTAAGAGATAAAAAAGCAGATAACAGTAATTGTTATATTACACTAACTAACGAAATTGTGGACAAAGCAGGTCGTACAGGAGGTACTTTTTTACATTCTTCAAGAACTCGACCGAGTCATATGCCAAAAGAAAAAGTACCAGACCATTTAAAAGATACCTATAATAAAGAGGTGAATGATCTTACTCCCGAAATAATCAAAAATTTGGAATGGTTGGAGATTGATTATTTAATTCCGATTGGAGGTGATGATACCTTGAGTTATGGAGTTAGATTATATAAAGAAGGAGTTAAGGTTGTTGCTATCCCTAAAACAATGGATAACGATGTACCGGGAACAGATTATTGCATTGGATTTAGTACATGCGTTACTCGTACTATAAGTATGACAAATAATTTAAGAACTTCTGCAGGATCTCATGAAAGAATTTTAGTAATGGAAGTATTTGGTAGATATGCAGGTTTTACAGCCATGTTACCAACCATGGCAGGTGCCGCTAATCGCTGTGTAATACCAGAGTATGAATTTGACATTGAGCACCTTACAGAATTACTTGTTCAAGATAGAAATAATAATAGTAGTAAGTATTCGGTTGTACTTGTGTCGGAAGGAACCACATTTAAAGGTGGTGAAATGATTTATTCCAATGCAGAAAAAGATATGTTTGGTCATGCAAAATTAGGAGGTATTGGAGATTTAATATCTTCTGAAATTAAGAATCTTTCTCCTAATTTTAATAAGGGTAAAACAATAAATGTAATCAATCAAAAACTTGGATATTTGGTTCGAGGAGGAGATCCTGATGCGGTTGATTCAATTGTTCCAATGGCTTATGGTAATCTTGCACTTGACTTAATTCTTGGTGGATTTTACGGTAGATTGGTAGTCTTGAAAAATGGTAGATATGATGATGTACCAATCGAAGTAGTTACCAATTCTACCAAAATAGTAAAAGTTGATAAGTATTACAACATCCAAAGATTAAGGCCACATTATCACAGATTTGAAATGAAACCAATGTTCTTGATGGCGGCAGGAGGTTGATATTTTTGTTCCTTTTAAAATCCTGAAGGTTTTTAAAACCCTTCAGGTATTCATCATTTATAAAGTTTAGTATTCTCCTAATATGCCTGCCAAGTCTGATAGACCTTGCAGGAGAGATTCTATTGGCATCCTGCAAGATTTCCAAAATCTGGCAGGTCTGAAAAATTAGTCATACTTTCACTTTTTTAGTTTCAGGCTAGAGTAAACCTGACTTATTTAGGAAAATAAGATAATGACTTTTTGATTTTTAAAAACTTAAAGATATTTTATTCCCATAATTTGTATATTTGATTGAATGGGGAAAGTTAAAATCATAGAATGTCCGAGAGATGCCATGCAAGGTATTAGATCTCATTTTATTTCTACAGAAATTAAAGCAAGCTATATAAATACTTTGCTCAATGTGGGTTTTGACACAATTGATTTTGGCAGTTTTGTATCTCCAAAGGCGATTCCGCAAATGCGAGATACTGCTAATGTATTATCACAATTGAATTTAGATCAAACAAATAGTAAACTTTTGGCAATTGTTGCTAATGTGAGAGGGGCTAATGATGCTTGTAAATTTGAAGAGATCAATTATTTAGGGTACCCTTTTTCTATTTCAGAAAATTTTCAGATGCGTAACACGGGGAAGACAATTGATCAATCTCTGGTTATTTTAGATGAGATATTGAATATTTCAATTAAAAATAAAAAGGAAGTAGTGGCTTATTTGTCAATGGGATTTGGAAATCCTTATGGTGATCCATGGAATATTGACATTGTTTCAAAGTGGACAGATATTCTAGCAAAAATGGGAGTTACGATACTATCTTTATCTGATACTGTTGGTGTAGCAAGTGGTGATATTATATCCTATTTATATTCAAATTTGATACCACTGTATCCCAAAATCGAATTTGGAGCACATCTTCATACACATCCTAAAACATGGTTTGAAAAAGTAGATGCAGCTTTTAATTCTGGCTGTATGCGATTTGACGGGGCTATAAAAGGGTATGGAGGTTGCCCAATGGCAAAAGATGAACTAACCGGGAATATGCCAACAGAAAAATTAGTATCCTATTTTTTATCTAAAAACGCAAAAACTAATTTAAATAATAAAAACTTTGAAATTGCTTTTCAAGAATCATCAAAAGTGTTTTAATTAATGAAATTCTACCGGAGAGATATTGGTATTGAAAAGTCCAAAAGGTGATTCAAAATAGTAAGTTAAATTTGCCTTGCTGGTCTACGTCGGTTGAGAACTGAGTTTTAATACCTTTATTTTAGGAATTTATTTAGTTGTCTGAAATTCAAATTAATACATGAGATAATCCATTATTTAACACCCGAAACAGTTGCCATAGCAGCGCCTATTATTCCTGCTTCATTTTTATTTTCTGCAGGAATAATAGGAGTATCTATTTTAATTTTGTCTTTGAATTTATTTAATTTCTTACTCGCGCTACCACCAATAATAAATAAATCGGGAGATAAGATAAGATCTATGTGTTTGAAGTACTTGTTAAGTCTCTTACCCCATTTACTGTAGGTAAGATCTTCCTTTTTTCGAATAGAATCAGCTGCGTAATTTTCATAAGGCTCATTCTTATAGCTTACATGTCCCAGTTCGGTATTCGGAATAAGATTGCCATTAAAAAATAAACCAGATCCAATTCCTGTTCCCAGTGTAATTACAGCAACTAATCCTTGTTTATTTATACCTGCACCAAAATTCATTTCGGCTAATGCGGCGGCATCTGCATCATTGATAACGGTAAAATCTAAACCAGTAGTTTTTTGAAACAATTCATCAATTTGAACATTTTTTAAACTTGGGTGTAAATTCGAACCACTCAAGCATTTTCCATGTGAAAGGGGAGTGGGAAAACCACATCCCACTTTTCCTTTCCAATTAAAATATTCGACAATTTTTTTTATGGTATCTGCAACCGCTTCCGGATTGGCTGGCTTGGGAGTAGGTATACGATATCTATCTGTAACCAACTCCCCATTTAGCGTGTTAACTATTGCTCCTTTTATACCTGTTCCACCAATGTCAATACCTAAAGCTTCCATGAATTATATAAATATATGAGGGTTAAACTTAGTGAAATTTTAAACATAAAAAAAAACTACTCAATTTTTTTTTGGTAGTTTTTTCTAAAGATTAAAATTGTTTTTTTATTTCTATAAAACCTCATTTAAATTTTATAGTTGCTCATTTAAAAAATGTATACCTACAATTCAATTAAAATGTATTCCTACACCAATACCTCCGGTAAAATCTTGACCCGCACCAATTTCAGCTATAATACTCCAGGTGTCGTCAAATTTATATTCACCACCAGTATGTATATTTACAGAAAACGTATCATTTCCACTAATAATAAAACCGGCATCAACTCCCGCCCATACATCCCAAGGTTCATCTAGGTTGAATAAACTGTCAAAATAATAATCTGCCCTTCCGCCTAAAGAGATAAATGCATCACTACTAAAAGATATTCTCGCCTCAGGTGATACGGTAATATTTTCGACTACCTGAAATTCATAATGTGCCCCTACTGATGAATTATCACCAAATCTAACAAAGGCATTTAATTCTCCCCCATAATTTTCCTGAGCAAAAGCGGTATTTGAAGTACCTAATAAAAGACTAACAAACAATAAAAAAGTTAACAATATTTTCATAATAATTAATTTTAATTTGATGATTAAATTTCAATACTTATTCTTTATTTTCTAGAAAAACACAATTAAGTATTTTAGAATTTGAATTTTAAATTATTATTTAAGTATTTGATAAATAAATATTTACATCTAGTAAATAATAAAGTATCCTATCAAAAATGAAAGGCCATACCAATACTTCCATAAGATGAAGTACCTCCACCAGCCTCACCAATTATTCCAAAGAAATTATTGATTTTATACTCTATTCCTGCATGACCATTTAAACTAAAACTGTCGTCTCCACTAATTATGATTCCAGTATCAATACCTAGCCAAATATCAAGTTTATTACTAATGTTAAATAAGCTGTCTACATATAGATCTGCTCTTCCACCCAAAGTAACCCAGTCAAAATCAAAAGGCAAGGTAATTGCAGGAGAAAGTGTAATACTTTTACCAACTGTTATTTCATAATGTGCATTTATTCTTGTTTCACTGGCAAATTGAGTAGAAACATTTAGAGCATTATAATTTTCCTGAGAAAAAGATGCTGTGGAATATCCCAAAAAGAGTGATAAAGAAATTAATAAAGTTTTTAAATTTTTCACAGTTGATAAACTTGATATAAGATTCAAATATATTAAATAATTGAATTAAAAATAGCAGTTAAAGAGACCTTTTACTAACAGTTTTTAATTAAGAATTTACTTAAATGGAAAAATCAATATTAAATGTAAAATATTAAAATACAATTGATTATAAAATCAAATAATGGAATTAACTTAGCGATTATCAACAGGTTATTTCATTCTTTTGGGCCCATCCCAGATCCGAAATCAGGAAACTGAAAACCACAACAGATCCAGAATTAATACGCTAGTGTAAATTAATTTAATTCGACCTTTTTCTATTCTAAAATAAATGTCGAGTATAAAACCATCTTGTATTTCTTTAACAGTATATAAGTGATTTACGAGGTGGTTTAAATTCAAAAAAAAACAGAATTAATTGCTTATAAAAGAAATATTTTACGATTAATGCTAAATTTAAAAGAAGTATAGAATTCTTATTATTAGTTAGTCGAACCTACCTACCGGCAAAGGCAGGCTAATCTCACTTTTTTCAGCGGGATCTTGGTTAAACCTGCCTAACGGCAGTCAGGTACCTCGCCCCTTGGGTCGATTCCTATTATTGGGTCCAGGGCTTGCCCTGGGGTTTAGTACCTTTTATTCCCACACTTCTTGATAAACCCGCATTATATTTTCACCGTATAATTTTCTAATATCTTTATTTGAATATCCTCTTTTCCATAATTCATCGGTTATAGCCGGTAATATTTTAGCCAATTCTCCAGACCCTACCGCTCCTTTCATAAATGCGTTCACTCGATAATCATCGTCATCATATGCTTCGGGATTGTCTTCTACAAATGCCATACTATTTTCTTCTTTAAACATATCATTCGACGCAATACCAACATGATCTATGCCAATTAGTTTTACATAATAATCTATCATATCGGCACATTGTTGTGGGTTTATATTTTCCTGCCAAATGCCATCCATCATCCATTCTGTAAATGCAGGACAAACAACTCCTCCTGTTTTGGCAGCAGCAATAGCCTGTTCATCCGTAATATTTCTATAACATCCTTTTTCGGTTGCATTTGGTCCATTCTTATACAAACCATGTGGTAAAGAATGTGAGTATATTACAGGAATATCAGGATGCTTTTTTAACATGTAGGCAATTACATCGTCACAAGTATTTTTTCCAGCATGGCTAAGATCTATAACAATGCCTTGTTTTACCATTTCATCAATAATTTCTTCACCCCAGGAGTTAAGTCCTTTGTCTTTCCCTCTATAATACGATAGTACTCCATAACCCGATTTATGGCTTTCATTGTAAACCAATTGCATACTCCCTATTCCCATATCCTTTAGCTCCTTAATTTTGTCTAAATCACCATTGAGTATGGTGCTGTTTTGTGAGTTCCAAATAACAGCATATTTACCTGTTTGATGTGCTTTGATTATATCATCAACCCGATGAACAAAAATAAAATCATCCTTTTTCAGCATAGTTTTCTCCCAAATTCGGAAAGCTTTTATCAAGTCTTCCCACGAATCATTTTTTGTAGTCAAGGTTGCAGATGTACCAGTGATTCCTGTTGCAATTGCACGATCAAAATAATCGTATAATTCTTCCTCATCGTTCCATCCAATTCCATAGGGTGACGAAATAAAGTCTATTACAATATTGTTCTTGACAAATTCTTTTGCTTGGTCAGAAGATGGCCAGGACTTTCCTTCGTCACTTACTAAAGTAAAACTAAAAACTAAAAAAGTTATTAAAACAACAAAGCTAATTTTCAATTTATTGCGATTTTTCATGTCTGTGTAATTTGGCTTGATATTTTCAATGATAAATTCTTGAGGCTTGTTTAGTGTGAAGAATTTGGTAAGTCTTACAGGTTTTGCAAAAAACTAAAAAATAAATGGGATCAATCTATAGGTGTTCTTTTTAAAATCTAGATAAGGCTTGCCAAATTTTTCGGATAAGAATTTTTCTTCCAGTTTAATTTTTTCTAAAAAAACTAAAATTAAAACGGCTAGAACAGCAATTCTTAGAGGTGAAAAATAAGAAATTAGTGAAGTACCGAAAAACAAGATCAATCCTGAATACATTGGATTTCTTATAATTTTATATGGTCCGTTTCTAATAAATACTGCTGTTGATTTCACTTCAGGTTGTACATTGAAATTTCCAATTTTCATGGCAAGAACTCCCCATAAGGAAATAACGAATCCAATTCCTTGAAAAAGCAGGCCTATTTTTTTTGCAAATAAACCTCCACTAAAAATAAAAAATGCAAAGCATGCGAATTGAACAATTACCAGGATTAATGACTTTTTTGACATGTAGTAGAAATTTATAAAGTAAATCTAAGAAACATATTTGTTTTACAATATCATCAGTGTAATAAATGCTATCAAAAATTAAATATTTTTGCCGAGTTTTGCAAATGAATCCAATTGAACATTTTTACAATGAAGCATTTTAAGCATTTAATATTAGCATTAGTAATCTCTCTACTGTTCGTTTCTTGTGAAAAGAAGGAAGAGATAGTCACCTTTACCTTTTTACAACTTAATGATGTGTACGAAATAGCAGCTTTAGAAGGAGGTGAAGTAGGAGGAATGGATAGAGTTGAAACACTTCATCAACAATTATTAGAGGAAGATAGCAATACTTTTGTTTTTATGGCAGGAGATTTTTTGAACCCCTCACTTTTGGGCAATATAAAATACCAGGGTGAGAGAATTAAAGGTAAACAAATGATTGAAGTAATGAATGCCATGAATTTTGATTTGGTTGCGTTTGGAAATCATGAATTTGATCTTTCTGAAGAATTATTACAGGAAAGAATAGATAGCTCAAAATTTAAATGGATTGGAACGAATGTAAAACACAAGTTGGATAATAAATTGGAACCTTTTTTCAAAACAAATAAAAATGGAAGGATTGAAATTCCTGAAACGGTTATCTTTAATATAAATAATAAAAAAGGCAATGGTATTAAAATAGGTTTTTTTAGTGCTACTATTCCTTCTAACCCGAAACCTTTTGTTGATTATTCTGATTTTTATGAAGATGCCAAACATGCATATAATAGCTTAGAACCGAAAACGGATATTATCTTTGGCTTAACACATGTAAAGATTAGTCATGATAAAATGTTGGCAAATATGCTACCAAATGTTTCTTTAATTATGGGGGGACATGAGCATATAAATATGTTAATTCCTGTAGGTAAAGCGGTTATATCCAAAGCAGATGCAAATGCTAAAACTGTTTATGTACATAGATTCACATACAATATAAATACCAAAGAGCTAATTAGAAAAAGTGAATTGGTTAGTATTGATAATCATATAAAGGCTAATGATAAAATTTCCAAGATTATTTCAAAATGGCAATCTATATTAGATAAAAAAATAGCCGAATTTTCACCTAATGCCTATGATGTTATTTTTGAAGCAAAAATCCCGTTGAATGGTGAAGATAATGCTGTTCGAAGTATGCAGACTAATTTAGGTGAATTAATTGCCAAAGCTATGGCTTTTGGATTTGATAATAAAGTGGATGGAGCTCTGGTAAACGGAGGATCGATGAGAATAGATGATATGCTTTCAGGCAATATTACCGGAGTTGATATTTTTAGGGTTTTGCCTTTCGGCGGAGGTGCAGTCAAGGTTAAAATAAAGGGTGATTTACTCATTAAGGTTTTGAATTATGGTAGGATTAATAAGGGTACGGGAGCCTATCTTCAAAGATATAATTTCAGATACGATCACTCTTCCAAAAAATGGTTTTGTGCAAACAAACTAATTGAAAATGAAAAGGTGTATGAAGTTGCCTTTAGTGACTATCTCTTAAAAGGCCTTGATATTCCCTTTTTAAAAGAGGAAAACCCTGGCATTATCGAAATTTACCAACCCAAAGAGGATGAAATATCTTCGGATATTCGAAGGGTTGTGATTGCCTATTTAAAAAGTATCTTGTAGTTTTTCTTCACTATAGGCCTAATAACATGACATTTGTCATGTTATTTAAAATTATTCTAAATAAGCTTTTGTTATTCTAAATAAGTTTTTATTTTTGTGCGTGATTAATCACTATTTAAATTAAGTCTAAATAAGAATAACAAAATATAATGAAAATAAAATTAATTTTAATTGCACTATTTGTTTCTGCCATTTCTATGGCTCAGGATTCAGAACTTGATTCATTACGGGTAATGAATAGAATGTTGGATTATAGTAATAACAATAAACTAACTATTGGAGGATATGCTCAAATTGATTATAACGAACCCGACGGTTCTGAACCGGGAAAATTAGATATACACAGATTGGTTATACTGATGGCTTATAAATTTACTGATAAAGTGAGTTTTTTGACAGAAATTGAATATGAACATGTAAAGGAAGTATTTGTTGAACAAGCCTTTGTAAATTATAATGTCAATCCTAGTTTTAATGTTCGTGGGGGTTTGATGTTGGTACCAATGGGAATTGTAAATGAATTTCATGAACCACCGACATTTTATGGAGTTGAAAGACCGGGTTTAGATCATGATGTTGTGCCAACAACATGGAGAGAGATTGGAGTAGGTGTGTCGGGCAAACTTGATAATTTGTCATTGCGGTATCAGGCCTATATTTTTAATGGCTTTATTTCTTATAAAGATGGTAAAGGTACTATACGCGGAATTGATGGATTGAGAAAAGGGAGGCAAAAAGCAGCGGAGTCTGTTATCAATTCTCCAAACTTATCTTTAAAGTTTGATTACTATGGTATTTTAGGATTAAGACTAGGCTTAGCCGGATATTTTGGTAAAACCCAAACTGATGATACATCGGTTGAAGGATCTACCATAGGAGTTTCAATGGTAGGTTTAGATGCGAGATACAAACTTAGATCTTTAGAATTAAGAGGTCAGTATATTTATACAGGTTTAACAGGAACTGATGATTATAATATCCTAACAGGAAAAGATCTGGGTTCACAAATGGATGGATATTTTGCTGAAGCAGCTTTTGATCTTATGCCTTTAATTAATAAAAAATCAAATAAAAAATTAGCCGTTTTCACAAGATATGAAAAATACAATACACATAAAAGCACAGTAGGTTCACTAGAACCAAATAAGGCTTACGATCGGGATATAATAACAGCAGGAGTAGATTTTAAAATTGCGCCGGGAGTAGCTTTAAAAATAGATTATCAATGGTTGGATAATGCAGTTCCCGATAACGATTTGAACAATCAGTTTAATGCAGGCATAGGTATCATGTTCTAATATGAATTAAATTTGATTTTTCTACATGTATACTATTAATAAATGTAAAATTGGAATAATGAATAAAATGATGATTTTATTGGTTGTAATTTTCTCCTATAGTTTTTCTATACCAAAAAATTTAGAAAAGAGAATTAACAAGGAAATTCTATCTGTATTCGAAATTAATAGTTACGAAAAAGAATTGATAGAAATTGAGCAAGAAACTCAAAATCAGCTATATATTCCCTTCAATAAGAATAATTTTTACAAGGTTATATCACAAAATGAACATTTGGGTTTTTATTTTTATGGAACTGCTCCAAGTAAAACCGATTATTTTGATTATGTTGTTATCTTTGATAAGGAATTGATCGTAAAAAAAATTAAAATATTGGCATATAGAGAAGATTACGGTGGTGAGATAGGGAGTAAAAGGTGGCTAAATCAATTTAATGAATTTTCAAAAAATGATGAAGCTGTATATCAAGGTAATATTAAAGCTATTTCAGGTGCTACTATATCAGCCAGATCTATGACAAAATCAATAAATGATCTATTGAGAAGCCTTGAAATAATTCAGAATAAAATTCAAAAATAAATGCAAATACACGGCTTAATCAATAAGCTTCCATCAAATATTAAATTATTGATTACAGCTTTTGTAATTAGTTTGAATGTTGGTTTTTTTGCCGGCATAAATTTTGTTGAAGCTACTTCCTCCTTTGAAACTAAGGGGATTGAAACGAATTATTTAGGAAATGAAAATGATAAGGATGCAGATATTATGCAATTCAAAAAATCAAAGAAAGAAATTTTGACATTAATTCATAATCATATATTGTCTATGTCTATTATTTTTTTCCTGTTAGGCATTTTGCTTTCCATTACTTCATTAAATAAAAGGATAAAAGCAATTTTGATGTTTGAGCCATTTTTATCGATTATTCTGACATTTGGAGGTATATACTTATTGTGGTCTGGTATAATATGGTTTAAATATATTATTGTTCTTTCGGGTATTGCTATGGTTTTCTCTCTAATTCTGGTGTCTTTTTTTATTTTAAAGGAATCAATTATAATTAAAAAAAGAGTTTAAAAATTAACTTTTTCAATCCAATTTAAAATCGTAAATTCGCATGCAATTAAAAATTAATTGCGACCCATGAATACTCCCAAAATTTTACTTGAAGGTCTTACATATGACGATGTGTTATTAGTACCTGCTTATTCCGAAATTTTACCCCGTGAAGTTAGTATAAAAACAAAATTCACAAAAAATATAAGCATTAGTTCACCAATTATTTCTGCTGCAATGGATACGGTTACCGAATCTGCCATGGCAATTGCAATGGCAAGGGAAGGCGGTATAGGTATTTTGCATAAAAATATGAGTATTGCGCAACAAGCAGCAGAAGTTAAAAAAGTAAAAAGATCAGAATCGGGTATGATCATTGATCCCATTACCTTAACAAAAGATAGAAATGTAGCACATGCAAAATCTTTGATGAAAAAGTATAGCATTGGAGGTATACCTGTTGTTGATGATCTAGGAGCGTTAATTGGGATAGTTACAAATAGAGACCTTCGCTTTGAAAAGGAAAATGAGCGGGCTATTTCAGAGGTAATGACATCTAAAAATTTAATTACAACAAAAGAAGGAACTTCATTAAAGGAAGCCGAAGAAATATTACAGCAACATAAAATTGAAAAACTACCTGTTGTAAACAGTTCACAAAAATTAGTTGGATTAATAACTTACAGAGATATAATTAAAGTTAGTGAAAACCCACATGCAAATAAAGATACTTTTGGAAGGTTAAGAGTTGCAGCAGCAATCGGTGTGACAGGTGACGCTTTTGAGAGAGCCTCATCATTAGTTGGTGAAGGTGTAGACGCCTTGGTAATTGATACAGCTCATGGTCATTCAAAAGGTGTTGTATCTATTCTAAAATCTATTAAAAAAGAATTTCCAAAAACGGATATCATTGTGGGAAATATTGCGACTGGTGCGGCTGCTAAATTTTTGGTTGAAGCCGGAGCCGATGCAGTGAAAGTTGGTATTGGGCCGGGGTCTATTTGCACTACCAGAATAGTAGCGGGAGTTGGATTTCCTCAATTATCTGCCATTATGGAAGTAGCAAATGCCATAAAAGATTCTGGAATTCCGGTAATCGCTGATGGTGGAATTAGATATACAGGAGATATTCCAAAAGCAATTGCAGCAGGAGCAGATACAGTTATGTTGGGTTCACTTTTAGCGGGAACAAAAGAATCTCCAGGTGAAACTATTATTTTTGAAGGTAGAAAATTTAAATCTTATCGAGGTATGGGGTCCATAGAAGCTATGTCTAAAGGCTCAAAAGACAGGTATTTTCAAGATGTGGAAGACGATGTTAAAAAATTAGTACCTGAAGGTATTGTGGGACGAGTTCCCTATAAAGGTGAAGTGTATGAGACTATGCATCAGTTTGTTGGTGGATTAAGAGCTGGTATGGGTTACTGTGGAAGTAAAGATATTGCGACACAAAAACTAGCAAAATTTGTAAGAATTACCTCTTCAGGAATATCTGAAAGTCATCCGCATAACGTCACCATAACCAAAGAATCACCGAATTATTCGAGAAGGTAGATTGAAGGCCCAAGAGGGAAGATAGAAGACGGAAGAAAACAGTTAAAGGACGAAAGACTGAAGAAAAATATTTTCTAAATTTCACCAAATACCTGCATCCAAAAACTATTTTAACGGCTTCAAATATATCTGCGCTTTCAGCGAGAAATCAGAATTGAGAATTGAGTATGGAGAAAAATTATAAAGACATCTACTATAAACAAGCCAACAATTGCTAAAAGCTAAATGCCAAAAGCCAAGAGCAATTTTACCAGCTACCAGTATCCAGCATAATTACTGATTCGCTTTAAACAAATTTATAGTTACGGTTGCTAAATCTGAATTTGGAAACTTTTTAAAACTGTTTTTTTCGGGATGCAGTCCTGCTTCAGCTAGTAATTCATTAAAAACCTCAACTTCAACTATATATTGATCGGAGTAACCATGAGTTGCATCGTAAGCAGTGGCAGCAGTTTTGCCAATGTTTTTCCCAACAAGGTTTGGAGGTACTGTATGTAGCTCTATTAAGAGTAAACCAAACTTATTCACAAAAGGTTCCCAGTTTTTAAAATGTTCTAGCAGAGATTGTTCTACTAAATTATTATTGATTCGCTTCCCTTTACAAGCGAATGCCCCTGTAGATTTGCTTATACGATTTTTATTTAGATTTTTGGGTTCTTGCCAAATTCGGTTATGATCAAGAAAAGTTCTAACATTAAGTAATTCTTTTAAATCAATTCCGTAATTATTCTTCAAATCATCTGCCAGCATATCAGGTCGACCTATATCTCCCCATACTATTTTCGCCCAAATATCAGCTTGAATCAGGTTGGCTTTTGTAATTTTTAAGGC
>VAPK010254954.1_pt1 | contig 15526 bp, 13 predicted proteins | sample 3395031 | NCBI WGS metagenome assembly VAPK01 (sample SAMN08290443, study PRJNA428436) | hydrothermal vent metagenome | isolation source: Deep-sea hydrothermal vent chimney 1 | place: Pacific Ocean: Juan De Fuca Ridge
CGCATCTTGACGAGTGTTTTACGAATAAAATTGTAGCGCTCAGTTTTCGTGCCAAGAACAGCAAAGGCAACATTTTGATTGCCTAATAAAAATTGTTCGAGCTCTTCGGGTGTTTTTAAATCACTTGTTTTCATAATCGTTTCCATTAACCGATTATGAACAATTAGGTCTATTTTAGACTCATTTTATACTGGAAATACGCCGTCTGTTCAGACTCATTTCATATTGGACAAGGCTTGTGTTTGCTTAAAAAGTATTATATAATTCCACGGATATATAGAGCACAAATTATTAGAATAAATTTTATGTGTTAGGTGTATTGTTAGGTTTTTAAGAAGCTCCTTTTGGGGCTTTTTGTTTTCTGGGCTTTTAAGAAGTTTGGAGATCATTGTGTTTTATGGAAGAGCCATTGGCTCTTTTTTTATGTGTAAAAATAGGTCGGTTTGTGAATATAGTTATTAGCAGTATTGCTTGGCTGAAAAATGAGTCTAAGCAAAGACAGATAGTAACTTTCGCATACGTAGGTGAGGTGATATGAAGCAGGCTCCTGAGCACTTGGTTGTTTTGATTGAACCTATAGTAGAAGGGCTTGGGTATGAATGTGTGGGTATTGAATATAATGCACATCCAAAACATGGTCTACTGAGGGTTTATATAGATTCTGAAAAAGGCGTTCTATTAGATGATTGCTCCAAAGTCAGTCATCAAGTAAGTGGAATGTTAGATGTCGAGGAACCCATTTTGGATAACTACGAGTTAGAAGTTTCTTCACCAGGCACCGAAAGACCTTTTTTTAAATTGAGCCAGTTTGCACAATTTATTGGCAGTACAATTACGGTGAATTTATTTAGACCTATTAATAAGCAACGAAAAATTACAGGACAGATTGAAAAAGTTGAAGGTGATATTGTTACTATTTCTCAGGCTGAGCATAGTATAGAAATTCCATTTCAGGCAATGAGTAAAGCTCGGTTAGCACCTGAATACTTGATTAAAAAAGGAGGGCGTAATGGAAAATAAAGAAATTTTATTGGTAGCAGATGTTTTTGCAAATGAAAAAGATATTGATAAAGAAATTGTTTATGAAGCTTTAGAATTTGCTTTGGCAGCTGCAGCAGTAAAACGTCATGAAAATCATATTAGCGCCCGTGTAGAAATTGATAGACAGACAGGTGGTTACACAACTTACCGCCGGTGGGAAATTGTTGCAGAAAATGATGAAATTGATGGCGATCTTGAGTTTCCTGAAACGCAAACGTTGCTAGAAGTAGCACAAATGGATGATTCTGCTGTAGAGGTTGGTGAGTATGTTGAAGAGGAAATTGAGTCTGTTGATTTTTGCCGGATTGCAGCACAAACTGCAAAACAGGTTATCATTCAAAAAATCAGAGAGGCAGAACGTAAAAAAATTGTCGAAGCTTACGAAGATCGGGTTGGTGAATTAATTACCGGGGTGGTTAAGCGTTTGGAAAAAGGCAGCGTATATCTTGATCTAGGAGGAAATGTTGAGGCATATATTCCCAGAGAAGAAATGATTCCTAGAGAATCCATTAGAATTGGTGATCGGATTCGTGGGTATTTAAAAGAGGTTCGGTCGGAAGTTAGAGGTGCACAGTTGTTTGTCAGTCGATCTGCACCTGAATTGTTGATTGCTTTATTTAAACTTGAAGTACCTGAGGTTGGTGAAGGATTAATTGATATTTTACATGCGGCGAGAGACCCTGGTCAAAGAGCAAAAATTGCTGTTAGAAGCAATGATCCTAGGCTTGACCCTGTTGGTTCTTGTGTAGGAATGAGAGGATCAAGGGTTCAAGCAGTTTCTAACGAACTGGCTGGAGAAAGAGTGGATATCATTTTATGGAATGATAATGAGGCTCAGTTTGTTATTAACTCGATGTCTCCGGCAGAAATTGAATCAATTGTGGTTGATGAAGATAAGCATAGTATGGATGTTTCGGTAGCCGCTGATAATTTGTCACAGGCGATAGGGAGAGGTGGACAGAATGTTCGTTTGGCGACTGAATTAACAGGGTGGGAGCTTAATGTACGCGATTCTGATGAAGCAAAAAATTCTAATGCTGAGGAAGTGACAAAAATCAAACAGGCATTCATTGACCAATTGGATGTTGATGAAGAAATTGCGGATATATTAGTTGAAGTTGGTCTTTCAAATGTAGAAGAAATTGCATATATTCCGGCTGAAGAGATGATGGAAATTGAAGGGTTTGATGAGGAACTGGTTGAGGCTCTCAGAAGTCGGGCAAAGGATGCGGTATTAATTAATGCAATTGCCTCAGAAGAAGCAATTGAAACATCGGAACCAGCTAAAGACCTTCTTGATATGGAAGGAATGGATAGTGAACTTGCTCATGAACTGGCTGCAAATGGAATTGTGACTATGGAAGACTTGGCAGAACAAGCAGTTGATGATCTTCTTGAATTCCTGGATATGGATGAAGAAAAAGCAGGAAAACTGATTATGAAAGCTCGCGAACCATGGTTTGCGAATGAGCAAGGTGAAGGGTAGGGGATAGATATGAGTGATAAAACTGTAAAGGAATTGGCAGAAATGGTGAATATACCATTAGACCGTTTTCTTGAGCAATTAAAAGAAGCGGGGATTTCTGTTTCCACTGTTGATGATTTTATTGATGAAGATGAGAGAGTCAAATTACTCACTCACTTGCGTAAAAGACATGGAAAATCTGAGCAAGAAAAACAAGAGAGTTCTCCTAAAAAAATAACGTTAAAGCGCAGAAAACTTTCGGAATTAAGGCAGGCAACTGGCCCAGGGGCAGCTGAAAAAACGGTTAGTGTAGAGGTTCGAAAGAAAAAAACCTATATTAAACGCAGTGAATCTTCTATTTCAGCAGAACAAAAAGAAGTTGAGCTAGCAAAACAGGCTTTAGAAGAGCAAAAGCAGCAAATCGCTGCCGAAGAAGAGGAACGGAAAAAGCACGAAGTCAGTATCCAGGCCAAGAAGCAAGAGAATAAAAGAAAGCAAGAAAAAGAAAAGGAACCTGAAGCTAAATCAAAAGAACAACAAGATAAAATTGCAGATGAGAGTTCAGATGATAAAAAGGAATCAGTAGAGGAGGATAAAGTTGAAATTGATTCTCCACAGCCAAAAGATGACGAAGCTGTAGATGATGAAAAAGACTCCAAAAAGGATGATTCTACAGAACAAGAGAAGGTCGAAACACAAGAACCCGTTGCTAAAGAAAAAGTATTGTCAGAAACGGAGTTAGCCGCCAAAAAGCTGGAAGATGAGAAAAAAGCTCGTTTAGAAGCATCGATAGAAAAAAATGCAGCTAAAGTTAGAAAACAAGCTGAAGCTAAGAAACAACAGACATTACATAAGAAAAAACAGACAGGAAGTCCGAAAAGAACGGGAGCTATACTTGCCAATAAGCCTGTTGATTCTCCTGCGAAAAAAAGAGGGCTTGCTCCAGGTCGTGGGCAAGCAATGCCTGCCGGTGTTGGGAGAAGGGTAAAAGGTAAAAAAGGAAAACAGAGGCGAATTCAACTAGCAACTGAAGATAGTAAGCATCAGTTTGAAAAACCAGTTGAAGCGATTATTAAGGATGTAACGATACCAGAAACGATCATTGTTTCAGAATTAGCACAGAAGATGAGTGTGAAGGCTGCTGAAGTAATTAAGCAGCTAATGAAACTGGGTATTATGACAACTATTAACCAAATCATTGATCAGGAAACAGCCGTCATTTTAGTTGAGGAGATGGGGCATAAACCCGTCATGCAGAGTGATGACGACCTGGAAAAAGAAATGCTTGCTGATGTTTCAGATCATGGAGATGTTGATGAGCGTGAGCTTTCTTCAAGAGCGCCTATTGTTACCATTATGGGGCATGTTGATCATGGTAAAACGTCGTTACTGGATTATATTCGTAAAACGAGGGTGGCATCGGGAGAAGCAGGCGGTATTACCCAGCATATTGGTGCATATCAGGTTAAAACTGATCATGGAAATGTTACCTTTCTTGATACTCCTGGACATGCTGCTTTTACAGCAATGCGTGCGCGAGGGGCTGAAGTAACAGACGTGGTTATCGTTGTTGTTGCGGCAGATGATGGTGTTATGCCTCAGACCAAAGAGGCCATAGAACATGCTAGAGCAGCTAAAGTACCATTAATTGTTGCGATTAATAAAATGGATAAGCCGGAAGCTAATCCAGAAAAAGTTATGCAGGAAATGGCGACCCTTGAAGTGGTTCCCGAGGAATGGGGTGGCGATGTTCAATTCTTAAAAGTATCAGCAAAAACTGGTGAGGGGATTGATGCGCTTATTGAATCTCTAATTTTACAGTCTGAAATATTGGAATTAAAAGCACCTAATGAAGGTGCCGCTTCTGGATTCGTGATTGAATCAAGATTAGATAAAGGACGCGGTGCGGTTGCAACGATATTGGTACAGAAAGGGACGCTAGAGAAGGGACAAATAGTATTATGCGGACATGAATATGGACGGATTCGTGCTATGTTTGATGAGGATGGTAATTCAATCGACGTTGCAGGGCCTTCTACACCGGTAGAAATTTTAGGTTTGTCTGGTACGCCGGAAGCTGGTGATGAATTTTTGTTTGCGCAAAATGAAAAAGCGGCTAAAGAGTTGGCAGAGCATAGAGAAGATAGGAAAAAATCTACCAAACATGCTGCACAACAGGCATCTAAACTGGATGAAGTGTTTTCTAAAATGGAAGCAGGTGATACCTCTACTTTGAACTTGGTGATTAAAACCGATGTACAAGGTAGTTTAGAAGCCCTACGAGAATCATTAATTAAATTATCGAATGATGAAGTTGCTGTAAAATGTGTTTATGGTGGTGTGGGCGGTATTAATGAAGGTGATGCTAACCTTGCTTTAGCATCAGGTGCAATTTTAATTGGTTTTAATGTTCGTGCTGATGCAGCGGCGCGAAAATTAATACAGGAAAAAGAAATTGATCTGCATTATTACAGCATTATCTACGAAGCGATTGATGAGGTTAAACGTGCAATTAATGGTATGTTGGCTCCTGAAATTCAAGAGAACATTGTAGGACTTGCAGAAGTACGCGATGTCTTCCGTTCACCAAAACTTGGTGCTATCGCGGGATGTATGGTTATTGATGGTTTTGTGAAGAGAAATCTTCCCATTAGAGTGTTGCGTGATAACGTGGTTATTTATGAAGGTCAGCTTGAGTCATTGCGCCGATTTAAAGATGACGTCAACGATGTCAAAATGGGTATGGAATGTGGTATCGGTGTAAAGAATTACAATGATGTTAAAAATGGCGATCAGATCGAGGTGTTTGAACGCGTAGAAGTAAGACGAGAAATTTAACATTATGGGTAAAGAGTATGGGCGTAGTGAGCGAGTTTCATCTCAAATGCAGAAGGAACTTGCACTTGTATTACAACGAGATATTGATGATTCTCGACTAGGTTTTATTACGGTGAATGAAGTGGTTGTTTCAAAAGATCTTGCAATTGCTAAAATTTTTATCACAGTTTTAAATGCGGATGAAGATACTAAGGCCGAAAACATTAACGTCCTTAATGAACTGGCACCTAACATTCGTCATCAAGTAGCAAAGAAAATGCGTTTAAGACATATTTCGGAATTTAGGTTCTATTATGATGATTCTTTTGATACAGGGATGCGTGTCGCAGAGTTATTGAAAGAAAAAGACAACCAAGATTAATTTATCCGTTTGAGTAAGCGAAAATCTGGGCGCAATGTCCATGGAATTTTATTATTAAATAAGCGATTGGGTGTTTCGTCAAATCGAGCATTACAGGAAGTTAAGCGATTATTTAATGCTAACAAAGCAGGGCATACTGGAAGTCTGGATCCAATGGCAACAGGGTTATTGCCCTTATGTTTTGGTGAAGCGACTAAAGTGTCTGCATTGATGCTGGATGATGATAAGCGTTATCAGGTTGTTGTTAAACTTGGTGTTATGACAGATACTGGTGATGCTGAAGGTGAAATCATAAAAGAGAAGCCTGTACCAGCATTAACGGATAATCAAATCGAACTGTGTTTGCAAAATTTTACTGGGGAAATAGATCAAATTCCCCCTATGTACTCAGCTCTTAAATATCAAGGTAGAAAACTTTACGAATTAGCTAGAGAAGGGAAGACAGTAGAGCGTAAGGCTCGTAGGATTACAATTTATGAAATAAAATTATTAAATTCTACTAGCAATACGATTGAGCTTGAGGTGTATTGTTCCAAAGGGACTTATATTCGTTCTTTGGCTGAAGATATAGGCGATAAATTAGGAACGGTTGGAACTGTAATTGCACTTCATAGGTTGCAGGCTGGACAGTTTAAAATAGAAGATGCTTATAGTATTGAAAAGTTACAGGAAATAGACTTGAATGATTTGGCTGAATGTTTAATTGAAGTCGATAAGCCACTGGATAGGCTACCCGTGATTGAACTGTCAGAAATACAAGCAGACTTGATTAGAAATGGGCAACAAATAGAGACAAAAAAAATAGAGAATATTCAAGGTATGGTTCGCATGTACAACGAGCAGGTCTTTTTAGGTTTGGGGGAAATGCTATTGAATGGTAAACTAATACCGAAAAGAATTTTTAATTTAGGTGTGTGTAGGGAATAGTTTCCTTAACGTAGTTGTAAGTACCCCAAGTAAAATTGTTAAAATAATTATATTTGGGTACTTAAGACTTACATTTAAAAACATAGTTTCTACGCCCTATTGTGGAAGCTGTGTCCATATTCCATCATGATGATGGATTGATTTTAATTTAAACATAATCTATAGGGATTAAAAAATGCCATTTACAGTAGAACAAAAACAAGCAGTCATTGAAGAGTATCGTTTATCAGAAACTGATACAGGTTCACCAGAAGTACAGGTTGCTTTGTTAACAGCACATATTGCTCATTTAACACCCCATTTTGCAGCACATAAAAAAGATAACCATTCTCGAAGAGGTTTGTTGCGCATGGTTAATCAGCGTCGTAAATTACTGGACTATTTAAAAAAGAAAGACGTGACACGCTATCGTACGTTGATTGAACGTTTGGGTCTGCGTAAGTAAATAGTAATAAAACTAATTTAAAAACTGAAGATTTTTCTTAAATCTTCTATTAATAAACCTTATTAAGGATCTTAATAGTGACTCCTATCAGGAAAGAATTTAAATACGGCGATCAACTTGTAACTCTTGAAACTGGTGAAATTGCTCGTCAAGCTAGTGGTACCGTGCTAATTGATGTTGAGGGCACCTCTCTACTTGTTGCTGTTGTTGGTAAAAAAGAACCCCAAGGGGGGGATTTTTTCCCGTTAACGGTCAATTATCAAGAAAAAGCGTATGCAGCAGGCAAAATACCAGGTGGATTTTTTAAGCGGGAAGGAAGACCGACTGAAAAAGAAACGTTGATTTGTCGGTTAATAGATAGACCCATTCGCCCTTTATTTCCTGACGGATATACAAATGAAGTGCAAATTATAGCTACGGTTGTTTCGTTAAACCCTGAGGTTGATACAGAAATCCCTGCTCTATTAGGTGCATCTGCTGCATTAGCTGTTTCTGGGTTACCTTTTAATGGTCCTATTGCGGCAGCTTGTGTTGGTTATAAAGATGGATCTTATTTACTTAACCCAACAGCCACTGAAAAGGAAGATTCTCAACTTGAATTGGTTGTTGCTGGTACAGACCATGCCGTACTAATGGTTGAGTCAGAAGCGGAGTTGTTATCAGAAGAGGTCATGTTGGGTGCGGTTTTATTTGGGCATGAGCAAATGCAATGTGCGATTACCGCAATCAATGAATTTTCTGCCGAAGTAGCAACCCCAGCAATGGAATGGGTTGCTCCTGAAACTGATACTGCATTGGAAAGTCAAGTTAAATCAGAGGTTGAAGCAGGTATTCAAGCTGCCTATAAGATTCCTGAGAAACTGGTTAGGCAAGATGAGTTGTCAGTCATTAGAAATGCATGTATCGATAAATTTACTGCTGATGAGCAATATGAAGAGAATGCGATTAGAGATGTTATTGAACAGTTAGAGAAAGATATTGTTCGTGGGTCTATTATCAAAGAGAAAGTTCGGATAGATGGCCGTGACCTAGCCACTGTACGGCCAATTACTGTAAAAACAGGATTGTTAGAAAGAACGCATGGTTCTGCATTGTTCACACGCGGTGAAACTCAGGCTTTAGTGGTTGCAACGCTAGGAACAGAACGAGATGCTCAAATTATTGATAGCTTGGCTGGTGAATATAAAGAACCTTTTATGTTGCACTACAACTTTCCTCCTTATTGTGTCGGTGAAACGGGATTTGTCGGATCGCCAAAGCGTCGTGAGATTGGTCATGGACGTTTAGCTAAACGCGGTGTTGCAGCAATTTTACCTGATATGGAAGAATTTCCATATACTATTCGAGTCGTTTCTGAAATTACTGAATCGAATGGTTCGAGTTCTATGGCTTCGGTTTGTGGAACGAGTCTTGCGCTAATGGATGCTGGTGTACCAACGAAAGCACCAGTTGCTGGAATTGCAATGGGCTTGATTAAAGAGGGTGATGATTTTGCAGTTTTATCTGATATTTTAGGTGATGAAGATCACTTGGGAGACATGGATTTTAAAGTAGCTGGATCAGAAGAGGGTATTACTGCTCTGCAAATGGACATTAAAATTGATGGCATTACAGCAGAGATCATGAAAGCAGCTTTAGAACAAGCAAAAGAAGGGCGACTATTTATTCTAGGTGAAATGAATAAAGTACTTTCTACTACCCGTGAAGAAATGTCTGATTTTGCACCAAGAATTATTAGCTTCAAAATTGATCCTAGTAAAATTCGTGAGGTGATAGGGAAAGGTGGCGCGACTATCCGAGGAATTACTGAAAAAACGGGTGCAAGTGTTGATTTGACTGATGAAGGTCTAGTAAAGGTTGCCTCTGTTGATAAGGCTGCTGGAGAAGAAGCTAAGCGTATTATCGAAGAAATTACTGCAGAAGTTGAAGTGGGTAAAATTTATGAGGGAAAAGTCGCCCGCCTAATGGATTTTGGCGCATTTGTGACGATTTTACCTGGAAAAGATGGCTTGGTTCACATCTCACAAATCTCTGAAGAACGTGTCGAAAAAGTAAGTGATAAGTTATCAGAAGGTGATGTTGTTAAAGTTAAGGTACTTGAAATTGACCGACAAGGCAGGGTTCGTTTAAGTATGAAAGAAGTAGAAAAAGAAGAGTAATAATTTTTATAATATTCCAAACTGTAAAAAGGGTCGTAAGACCCTTTTTTTATGAGTATAGAAACGTACCCTTATGAGTATAATCCGTGATTCAAAAAATATTTTTGATATAAATTGCAGAGCATGTAAACGCCTGGATGATTTTCTATGCGAAGTAAAAAAAAATAAACCAGAGTATCATGCGCGTCCAGTGGCTCCATTCGGTGATGATAATGCAAAGCTATTAATTGTTGGTTTGGCTCCCGGCATGCATGGTGCGAATGCGACAGGTCGTCCATTTACTGGTGATTATGCTGGATTGTTATTATACGAAGCTCTGTTTAACTTTGGTTACAGTAATAAAATAGATTCAACGTCTATGGATGATGGGTTGATACTGAAAGATTGTCGCATTACTAATGCTGTTAAATGTTTGCCACCTCAAAATAAACCGACAGGGGCAGAAATTAATCAATGTAATCATTTTTTAGCGGAAGAAATAAAAACGTTACCTGATAAAGCAGTGATTATGGTGCTTGGAACTATCGCACATCAGGCCGTATTAAAAGCCTATAGTTTGAAACTGAGTGCTGCAAAATTTGGTCATAACAAAATTTTTACGTTACCTGATAAAAAAACCTTAGTGAGTTCTTATCATTGCAGCCGTTACAATGTTCAAACTAAACGGTTGACTAAGGAAATGTTTGCTGATGTTTTTATTTCGGTTAAAAACTTAGGAACGTGCACAAAATAACTTCGACAACTAGCTTTTTTTTTGTCTGTCTTCTGCGTTGTGGCAACAGTTGCGTAGCTTGCTATGCGCCTGTTACCACGACTTAAAGACAAACAAAAAAACCTGCGCCAGTTGACGAACTTATTCCGTGCACGTTCCTTAATTGAATAAAGTATTTTGAAATGGTTGAGCCAGATTTTAATATAAAAAATTTTTTAAAGAATCTGACTAAACGTCCTGGTATTTATAAAATGCTAAATAATCAGGGCGAAATTATTTACATAGGAAAAGCGAAAAACCTAAAAAATAGGGTTTCCAGCTATTTTAGAGCGACAACAGCTTCACCAAAACAACAGGCAATGGTTGTAAAAATAACATCCATTGAAGTAACGGTAACGAATACTGAAGGTGAGGCGTTATTATTAGAAAGCCAACAAATAAAGCGATATAAGCCACGTTATAACATTTGTCTTCGAGATGATAAATCGTATCCTTATTTGTATATTTCAAGTCAGCATGATTATCCACAAATTACCTTCCATCGTGGAGCGAAGAACAAACAAGGTAAATATTTTGGACCTTATCCCAGTGCGGGTGCTGTAAAAGAGACCTTAAAAATATTGCAAAAAATTTTCCCTGTCAGGCAATGTGAAGATTCTTATTATAATAATCGCACAAGGCCTTGTTTGCAGTTTCAAATAGAGCGCTGTACAGCGCCTTGTGTTGATTTAATAGATAAAGAAAATTATGCAGAAGATTTAAATAATACAATCTTATTTTTGCAAGGAAAAGGACATCTCTTAATCGATCAATTGATCGATAAAATGGAGGCTGCATCCAAGAAACTTGAATTTGAACGTGCTGTGACTTATCGGGATCAAATAGCGCGATTAAGAACAATACTGGAAAAGAATTTTGTTCATGGTGAAAAAGGAGATGTAGATATTATCGCTTGCTCTAGTAAAGCAGGTATTGCTAGTGTGCAAGTTTTTTTTATTCGCAACGGTCAAAACCTGGGGAATAAAGTTTTTTTTCCAAAAGTAACGAGTGATTACAGTCCTCCGGCGATATTGCAGGCATTTATTCCCCAATATTATTTGGAACGGCAAGTGCCGTATGAATTGATAGTGAGTCATACTTTTGAAGAAACTGAGTTGTTGGTTGAGGTTTTGTCCAAAAAAACTGATCATTCAGTGGTTATTTCTAACAATGTTCGTGGAGAGCGGCTGAAGTGGTTGCAAATGGCTCAAATGAATGCTGAGAATTCATTATTGAGTAAATTGGCTGATAAGCAGGGGTTGTATGCTCGTTACCTCAATTTACAGGAAGAGTTGCGTTGTACAGAATTACCTAAAAGGCTGGAATGTTTTGATATTAGTCATACCCAAGGCGATCAAACAGTGGCGTCCTGTGTGGTGTTTGATTTGGAGGGGCCTGTAAAATCAGCTTATCGACGATTTAATATTGAAGGGATTACTCCGGGCGATGATTATGCAGCGATGTATCAAGCCGTCTACAGACGTTTCAGACGATTGAAAAAAGGTGAGCATCAAGCGCCTGATATACTTTTCATTGACGGAGGAAAAGGACAAGTCAGGGAAGCACAAAAGGCATTAGCGGAATTAGAGGTAAATAATGTTATGATAGTGGGCGTTTCCAAAGGACCTGATAGAAAAGCAGGTATGGAAAAATTGATTTTAGTTGAGCAGAATCAACCCATCTATATATCGACAGGAGCGAGTGCTTTGTTACTTATTCAACATATACGGGATGAAGCGCATCGGTTTGCAATTACGGGTCATAGGCAACGTAGAGCAAAAGTAAAAAAACAATCAATATTGGAAAGTATTGCTGGTTTGGGGCCAAAAAGAAGACAGATTTTATTAAAGCAGTTTGGAGGGCTACAAGGCGTTTCAAATGCTGGTATTGATGCGCTTTCAGGAATTGATGGTATTAGCAGACAATTAGCACAACGAATTTACGATAATTTTCATCACCAAGATGTCCATTGAATATAATATACCAACAAATCTGACACTGTTACGGATTGCTTTAATTCCATTAGTCGCTATTGTGTTCTATTTGCCATGGCAAAATGCTAATGTGGCTTGTACTTTATTGTTTATGGTAGCTGGGTTCACCGATTGGCTGGATGGATACTTGGCTAGAAAAATGAAATTAGAAACAGCTTTTGGCGCATTTTTGGATCCAGTGGCTGATAAATTAATGGTGGCATTTGTTTTGGTTTTGATCGTACAGACTCAAGACAGTGTGGCTTTAGCAGTTGCCTCAGCTATAATAATAGGAAGAGAAATTACCATCGCATCTTTAAGAGAGTGGATGGCTGAGATAGGGCAGAATGCTAAAGTTAAAGTGTCTGTTTTAGGTAAATGGAAAACTACAGCACAAATGGTGGCGATAACTTTTTTGCTGTACCGGGAAGACTTGTTTGGTTTACCTATTAATATGATTGGTCATTGGTTGTTGTATCTTTCTGCAATTTTAACTTTATGGTCAATGGTCAATTATTTATCGGCTGCTTTTTCTGTTATAAAAGAAGCATAAGACCTTGTATATCAATCTAGTTTTAAAATAAATGGATAAGGAAAAAAAAAGCACTGTTAAAAAACCAGTGTCGCAGGATGAAATTTTACTGGTCTCATTGAAATTGTTTTCTGAAAAAGGCTATTTCAATACTTCTTTGACAGATATTAAAGATGCTGTTGGGATAAAAACAACGAGTGGAATTTACCAACATTTCAAGAATAAACAAAGTATTGCTGAGGCATTATTTGCTAGCATTCTCGACAGTTTAAGTATCTCTATAGATGACATACGCCGAAGAAACAAAAAGGCATCAGAGCAATTAAGGGAGTTAGTCGATTTATTATTTAAATTAGCAGAGGATGCACCTGAAGTTATCCGTTTTTTATTTGTTGTTAATATTACTGAAATTTTACCAGAAGAAAAACGGCTAGTAGATACTGCGCCGTTTAATAAAATAAGGCGAGTAATACAAAATGGAATTAAAGATGGGGAAATTAAATCCATAGATCCTATGTTAGCGTATAGCTATTTCTTTGGCATTATTAAACAGACAATAGCCTTAGTTCTTTCTGAAGATTTGCCTGATAATGCAGATAGCTATCAGTCTCAAGCATGGTTAGCTGCCTGGAATAGTATTGCAAAAAAATAAGTCCTTCAAATTTACTTTTTAAACTCAATAGAATAACTTGAGATAATCTTGCTTCATTTTCGACATTCTCTTTTTCTCAAAAATAGTTAATTTTGATCTAAATGATTTAAAAGTAATGTGTAATTTAAGGGATGATGGTTCAGATTTATTTAAGCGATACGACAAGTTGATCGCAAAAAGCCTAATTCAAAATGATCCTAAACAAGTTGAGGTTCTGGAACACCTACAGAAACTGATAGACTGTATTTCTGGGCAGATACCTTTAGAAAAAAAATCTTTTTTTAAGAGCTTGTTTTCCGCATCTGAAAATACAATTAAAAGTATTTATCTATTCGGAGAAGTAGGGCGTGGAAAGTCAATGCTGATGGATTTGTTTTTTGAAGCCTGTTCAGCCCCATCGAAACGCCGAATTCATTTTCATGCCTTTATGCAAGAAGTCCATGAATATATTCACCAATGGCGATTGAAAAGTGGTGGTGACCCAATACCATCGTTAGCTACACATATAAAAAAAACATCATTAATACTATGTTTTGATGAATTTCAAGTCACTGATATAGCAGATGCTATGTTACTGTCACGATTATTTACTCAGTTAATAAAACAAGGCGTGATCTTTGTTTCAACCTCCAACCAACATCCCGATGATCTATATAAGGAAGGGCTACAAAGAGAACTATTCTTACCTTTCATAGCATTATTAAAACAGTCAGTAGAAATTATCGAGCTGGATGCAAAAGAAGACTACAGGCTTACTTATTTTAAATCGATATCGACGACTTTTTATCTTAATTCATTGGGGCAGGGCAAAGATTTTTTGTTGCAAAAATTTAAAGAACTTAGCAATGATGGTGTCGGAGAACCTATCACTCTTCATATAAAAGGTAGAACCGTTGATTTTTTTAAAAGTTATGGTGATATTTTATTTTCATCGTTCGATGAACTTTGTAATAGACCTCTAGGTTCGGCAGATTACATAGAGGTGGCAAATGAATTTAATATTATTTTCATAGCAGATATTCCACTGCTTATATTAGAAATAAGAGATCAAGTAAGGCGTTTTGTGACTTTAATTGATACATTGTACGAAAAAAAAGTGAAATTAATTTGCACGATTGCTATATCGGTTGAACAGCTTACTTTTGCAGATAATGACTTCGATTTTAATAGAACCCGTTCTCGTTTAATGGAAATGCAGTCAGAAAAATATTTTAATTCGATGATATGAGTTGTGATTGATAATTAAAGTCTTTTATTATGAATTTTAAATAGATTGTTGACTTATATAATTTTTGTTAGACTATAGCTCTGCGTTTTTAATTTTAACTGAAAATAATGCATCTATGAATTATCTTCAGAACAACAATTAAGTGAGGTTAAGCTATGTCAAGTGATATACAAATCAATCCTGAATTTGAAATAATAGAAAAATTAGCTGTTGTTGTTGTTTTTCTTCTAGCGGGTTTGTATCTCTGGCAATTTTTAGGTGATAAAGATGAAGCTGAAAATGTTGTGACAGATTCTTCATCACATTCCTTGGAAAATAGAGATAGTGTGAGTTTTTCCCAACAAAATCCCATAGAGGAAAATGCTAGTTCGGTCTCTTCAAGTGAATCAAGGGCTTCCCAGAGTATAACCAATATAGAAGCCTCTGATGTAGTAAAAAACCCCAAGGAATATATTTCAGCCAAAGTTGATAATGCTACTTCCAAAAAGCAAAAAATTATTTCTCCAGTCTCAGACTTAACACAGCCTGCAGAAAAAACAGAAGTCGTGAAAGAAGAAATTAGGAAAGTAGAGCCTATTGACAAGATCGAGAAAGAAGTAACTAGGCCTACAATAAATCCAATAAGTGGTGCTCTATCGGAAGGTATTTTGAAGCTATCTGGAACAGGAGAGCCAGGACATAGTTTGTCCCTTCTTGTGAATGGGGAAAATTATTCAGAAATAAAGGTTAATCACCAAGGTGAATGGAAGTACGAAGCAAAGTTGGAACCTGGGGAATATGCAGTTCAAGTCTTATCATCAAAACTGAATAAAAAGATTAACAGCCAGGCAGTAATAACGCGAATTTCTATTCCGGACAAAAAACCCTTGGTTAAGGATATTGAAGTTGTTGAAAAAGAAATTTCAGAACTTGCAAAGAAAATTCAACAGACTGCTAAAAGGGATTTAGATGCTAAAAAAGCTGAAAGCAATAGCAAGACAACACAGGATTATTATTATGTTAAATATGGAGACACGCTTAACCAATTATCTAAGCGCTATCAAGTGAGTATAAGTAGTTTAATACAAGCAAATGGGATTTCTGATAAAAATGTTATTGAGATTAACCAAAAACTAATTATCCCCGGACATTATTTAGGTAATTGAAAAAGACGA
>VAPK010227594.1_pt1 | contig 15520 bp, 5 predicted proteins | sample 3395031 | NCBI WGS metagenome assembly VAPK01 (sample SAMN08290443, study PRJNA428436) | hydrothermal vent metagenome | isolation source: Deep-sea hydrothermal vent chimney 1 | place: Pacific Ocean: Juan De Fuca Ridge
GGTGGCGGTACAGGTTTAAATTGATCTGCAGTTTGAATTACAAAAGGGCGAATTTTATCCCAATGAGGTTCTAAACCATCCATATAGGATGGTGGCGTAGGTTGCCACCTAGAAGGGTCGTCAGAATTTACAGTGAATTTTGACATGGTTCTTGTTTGTTTATAATTGTCTTTATCCATCCATGAGCTAACGTGATTTGCTACTTCTAGACCATATGCTTTAGAAGCTTTAAATTCATTTGCATTTTTGGCTTCCCAAACATGATATAGACTGTCTCTATAAACTTCAATGACTTGTTCTGAAAAAATTAATTGTTTACTCAAATCAATATGAGCAATTAATGCTGCCAATTGAAAATTGATAGGTTTTGCTGCGTCTGCTTTTGGGATTGCTTTTAAGTCAGTTACTTGATTTTCTAATGATTGATATGAACTATTATTCTGTGCAATAATTTCATAGGCAGCAATGTTTGGGTAGGTAAAAATTCTACTTGCTACTGGTGGAGAAAAAATATCATGAACCATTATTTTTCCTACTTTATCTACTGATCTATGAAAATCTGCTGAGGTAATTACTATAGGTTCTTGTTTTTGATTACAAGAAACTAACAATACACTTGCTATTAATATTATGATTTGATTTTTCATTGTTCTTTAATTTATTTTTTTAGCTCATAAACCTGAGCTTTGTCATTATTTATGGTAATTATTAAATATGACTTGTTGTTTAAACTTATTATGTTTAGATGTCTAACTGATTTTTGAGTGAGGTCTAATCCTATTTGATTTCCTAAAAGTATATTTTTATCGCTCTTTATCAAAGCTCCTGAAAAGGAATCAAATCTGCCATGAAATGGTTTTACACCAAAGTAATTACCCGCAGCTAAAATTTCAGTTTGACCATCTTTATCAAAATCATATTCTAAAAAGGCTGTGATAGGTGCTACTTGTAAGTTAAGTTGAAATGGGATAAAGGTAAAATGCCCATTCTCATTTTTTAAATATCCTGATTTTAAATTATTCACTTCTAAAACAGTTGCTTTATTTAAAGTTTCCTCACCGAAAAATTGATGGATTGATTTACCTGCAAACTCATTATAACTGTTGAATTTTTTACGAAGGCTTACCAACTGTGCGGCTAGTTCATCAAGTCCGAAGAGAGAATAATATTCTCCATTTTTTTCTGTAGCAATAATTGTTTCTGTACTACCGTTTTCATCAAAATCAGCCAAATACATCTTCATTGGGTATTTGTCAGAGGCTTTAAATTTGGTGTTGACACCCCAATTACCAAGAAGATAATCCATATCTCCATCTGCATCTATGTCAAAAGGAATAATACTCTGCCAAAGACCATTTTGTTTTTTATTTAAAAGCGATACTTCAGTTAAAGCACCATTTTTGTTTTTAAAGAATTTTGGTTGCATCCATTCACCAACAACTATTAAATCTTTAACACCGTCATTATCAAAATCATCCCAAACAGCATCAGTAATCATTCCTGCATTTTGTAATTCTGTATTCTCTGAAAGGGTAAAATTGCCTTTATTATTGATTAAAATATATGAATTAGGAATTTTACCAAAATCATTAGAAACGGAATTACTGGCGACGAATAAATCTAAATCGCCATCATTATCAATGTCATTTGCTTTGATAACCGAGGCATTTTCAAAATAATCAGGAAGTTGTGCTATTTCAAACTTAGAGTCTTTTTGAATGTAATAACTATCTAATAAAGGTTTCGTTTTATTGTAAAAATCAGCACCTCCAGAACCAACAAATAAATCATTTTTTTTATCATTGTTCAAATCAATAATTATAGCTGAAACATCTTCTTTTAAAGAATCATTAACAATTGTAGTTATTACTGTCTCAATGAAAACTGAATCTTTTTGAATGTATACTTTAGAAGGTTTGTTTTTTGAACCTCCAAAGAAAATATCTATTTTCCCATCATTATTCAGATCTCCAATTGCTGTTGCTGGGCCACGATCAGAAACTCGATAAGGTATCAATTTTTGTCTATTGAAATCTATATAGTTATCTTCTTCATGTATAAAATTTATTCCTAAATTACCTTCAATTTTTTTGAAAAGCATTTTTGATTTAGTGTGCTCTGAATTATAGTTAAAAGGTTTTGTGTTTTCGGGTGAGATGGATAATGTCTGGTTGGTAGCCACATCCTTTATGATTTGAAAAGTTTTATTTGGCCAAATAATTTTAATTGAATCAATTTGTTTTATTTTTCCATATCCAAAATGGATGATGGGTTCTGAGGAAGATTGAAACCCTCTTACGGTGTACAGTTCTTTATATTGTTGTATGCCGCTATGGTAAGAGAATACTTTTGTACCAATTCCTAATGTATTTGGTTTAGGATGGTTAAACTTTAATTTTAAATAGTTGGCTTGTTTGTTTGTTCTATTAATGTAGATAGAAGCAGGACTATTGATGTTGTTTATAACAAGGTCTAAATCGCCATCATTATCAAGATCTCCAAATGCTGTTGCTCCTGACACTAGAGAATCATTAGCAATCCATTTTTTTGATTTATCATGAAAAATAAGAGAATCTGAGGCTGAAAAAATATAATTACGTGTCTTACCAGAAGGCATCATTTCAAGTGCTTTTTGGTCGACCAGCTTTGTGTCATTCATTTTTTTTCTAATCTGTTCGTTAGAAATAAACTTGATGAAATCAAGGTCATTGGGTCGTTTAGGAATGCCATTTGAGATAAACAAATCTTGTTCTCCATCTTGGTTGTAATCGGCAAAAAGAGCAGACCAACTCCAATCTGTAGCTGCAACACCACTTAGTAATGCGGTTTCAGTATAATGACCGTCAGGTTGATTTATCTGTAGCATATTACGGGTAAATTGGTAATGATAACCGTATTGCTCTGTACGCATTTTTAAGGTTTGCATATTTTCATCACCTTCAGAAGATTTTACTATCTTTTCATCATCTGAAAGCATGTCTAAAGAAATTAGGTCAGGCAATCCATCATGATTGATATCAGCGACATCATTCCCCATAGAAAACCGAGTGGTATGTCCGAAAAATTCTTTTAATCGTTCTGTAAATGTTCCATCTCCATTATTTAAATAGTAATAATCATCTTCATGAAAATCATTGCTTACATAAATGTCAGGATAACCATCTTGATTAAAATCTGCTGTTGCTACGCCTAATCCATAGCCATTAATCCCACCAAAAATTCCAGCTTGTTCACTTACGTCTGTAAATTTATTACCGTCATTACGCATTAATTTATCACCTGTTTGATAATTTCTTTTTGACCGTAAATCAGCTTTTCCGAAAGATTCTTGTGTATGAACTGCATGATTGAGGATGTACATGTCTAAATCACCGTCTAAATCATAATCTAAAAAAAGTGCATTAGAACTGTAAGATTCAAAATCTAAACCATATTTTTTTGCACTTTCGGTAAATGTTAAATCACCATTATTGATATACAACTCATTATAACCGATAAAACCGTTAATACCAACTACTGCACACACATAAATATCTAGCAAACCATCACCATTAACATCGCCCATTACGGTTCCTGTATTCCAAGTACTATTGCCAGCAATAGTTGCTTTTTCAGTAATGTCTTCAAATTTTAGATTCCCTTTATTAAGATATAGTTTATTTTTCACTTGATTTCCTGAAAAGAAAATATCTGGAAGGTCGTCATTATTAATGTCGCCAATGGCTACACCGCCTCCATTATAAAAATAGAGATAATCTAAAATATTAAGATCATCAGTCTCGGTTATTGTATTGGTAAAAGTGATTCCAGTTTCTTTTGCCGAAGGGTTTTCAAATAATTCACCACCTTTTTGACTACAACCAAAAAGAAATACCGAAATGATGAATATATAACTATAGTTTTTCATTCAACGTAAATATTTTTGGTCTTTCATTATTTACAACAGTAATTATAAATACGTTGCCATTTTTATCTTTAAACTGTTTGATGTGTTTTATTTCATTTCTTAAAAAGAATCCGCTTGTGTTGTAATTTTGCCATGTAAACTCTCCTTTACCATCATTTAATAACACACTACCATAGTTTGCATCTAAACGTGAATATTGAGGCTTAAATTCAAAATTATTACCTCCTAAAACAATGTCAACATTTCCGTCATTATTAATGTCGGTACAAGTAATACCACAAACGCAAGAAAATTGCACTCTATAAGGTAATTTTTTAATGGTAAACTTACCGTTACCTTCATTGATTGCAATAATCGATTCTGAAATGGTTGTCTTTTTTACAATTGTATTCTGAATGATTTCAGCACTATACAATTCATCTATAGATTTTTTAGCATATTCAGAAGCTTTTAAGTTTTGTTTCTTTAAGGATACTATTTGAGTGGTTAATTCCTTTTTCATGTGGATAGGAAGGTCTCTACCGTCAAAGTTTTGAGTTGTGATTTGTTCTATAGTGCCATTATTATCAAAATCGTTTATCCATATTTTCATTGGATTTTTTTCAGAGGTTTTATAAGAGGTATTACTTCCTTGGTTACCTATGATAAGATCTAAATCACCATCATTATCTAAATCGGCAGTTTCAATAACGTTCCACCAACCGTGAAGGTTATCTAGATCGGTCGACATCTTAGATAATGCTCTACCAGTGTTTTTGTAAACTTTAGGCGTTCCCCATTCTGAAACTGTAATCAAATCTTTTTTACCATCACCATCAATATCTGACCAAATAGCATTGGTAATCATTCCCGCATTTTTAAGGTCGAAAGCTAGGCGTTCTGTTGCATCCTTAAATGTGCCATCACCATTGTTTTCTAAAAACAAATGCTTGGCATCTATACCATAAGTGCCTACAACACTTCTAGAGCCTATAAATACATCAATATCTCCATCATTATCAAAATCAAAAGGACTAATTACTGAAGTATTATTGAATGTAGATGGTAAAGTATAATCTGCCTTAGTAAAATTCCCTTTACCATTGTTGAAATACAAACGAGTTAAATAGGTTTTTTCTTCACCAATTTGGTTTCCTCCTGATCCAACCATTAAATCAATATCTCCATCTCCGTCTGCATCAAAAAAGGCTGCGGCAGTATCTTCATAGCTAAGATCTTCTATGAATGCTTTTTGAGTATTGCCACTAATATTACCATTTCCTTTATGGAAGTATATTTGCCCAGCTTGATCTTTAGCTCCTCCAATAAAAACATCTTCATTACCATCACCATTAATATCTGCAACAGCTAAAGCAGGTCCTTCTTGCGAAAGCATTTTAGAAATTAAGCCTTCATAATCAAAATCAGAATACTTATTTTCTTTATGAGCTGTTAATTCTCTGGTTGTTAACTCTTTAAATATTGTGTTTTTCACTTTCTTTTTAGAAAGGGTATATTTTTCTTTAGCATCTACCTGCTTAAATAAAAGAGTTTGGTTTGTTTTAACATTGGTTAATTTTTGAGTGCCATCGTTTGGCCAGATAACACGTAAAGAATCAATTTGTTTAGCTTCTCCTAAACCAATAGTCATAACATAGTCCATTGAAGATTGAAAACCTCTTGAAGGAATAAGCTCTTGTACTACAATATTATCTTCATAATATAACTTTACAGTGGTGCCAATAGCAAATTTGTTTTTACCTGTACCTTCAAAGTTTAGTTTAATATAGTTATTTTTTGAAAGAATATCTGTATTATTTCTATATACAAAAGCCTTCATATTTACGTTATTGATAACTAAATCTAAATCTCCATCATTATCTAAATCACCATAGGCAACTCCGTTTGATAAACTAGGTATTTCTAGTCCCCAGTTTTTGGTTTCGTTACTAAAAGTAATATCATGATTATTTTTATAGGCATAATTTGGCTGTGGCCTTACGGGCATTTTATTTATAATAGAATCAACAGCTTGTTTTTTTCCTGTTTTAGCTTCAATCATAATTTCATTAGCAAAAAAATCTACAAAGTCAAGATCTGTTAAATCATGATTTATTCCGTTGGTTATAAAAATATCTCTAAACCCATCATTATCCATGTCAAAAAGAAGACCAGCCCAGCTCCAATCAGTCTTTGCAATGCCACTAAAATACGCTACTTCTGAAAAGGTATTGTTCCCGTTATTCAATTGTAAGGTATTCTGAATGTATTGCTGGTGAAAATCTTTACTTTGTTTTTGTTTAAAAACATTATACCCTTCAAATTCCATAACAGATTTAACACGTTCATCACCTTCCGGTAACATATCGGTTATGAAAATATCTATATCTCCATCGTTATTTACATCAGCCATATCTACACCCATAGCAGAAAGAGATAGGTGAGAGGTCCATTCTTTTATTTCTTCTGAAAACGTACCATCTTGATTGTTGATGTATAAATAATCTCGTTCATAAAAATCATTAGAAACATAAATATCGGGATATAAATCACCATTAATATCACTTATCATTACACCTAATCCGAAACCAATTAGACTTCCATAGATTCCTGCTTTTTCACTTACATCAACAAATTTACCGTTATCATTACGTAAGAGCATATCACCTACGCCTTTAAATATTTTTGGTACACCTTCCCAGTCTTGAGCTCTAACCTCTCTTTGCTCGGCATACCCCAAACTACTCACTGGAATATTGCTGTTATTTAAAATATAAGCATCTAAATCTCCATCTTTATCGTAGTCAAAAAAGGTAGCATGTGTGCTGAAACCAGTTTTAGCTAAATTATACTCTGATGCTTTTTCTGTAAAAGTGAGGTCTCCATTATTGATATATAAATCATTATCATGGTTGTTCCCTTCCATGTTTCCTGCATTACTTACATAAATATCTAAGAGACCATCTTGGTTGATATCTACCATAGTTACACCTGTTGACCAAGGTTTGTTGCCTATTACACCAGCAGATTCTGAAATATCTTCAAATTTAAAATCACCTTTATTTAAGTACAATTTATTTGAACCCATATTTGCGGTCATGTAAATATCAGGGAGTCCGTCATTATTAATATCACCAATTGCCACACCGCCACCATTATAGAAATTTCTATATTTAAAAATATTAAAATCCTTTTGGTTTATGACTTCATTTATAAAATCAATACCGGTTTCTTCAGGTGTTAGTAATGAGAATAGGGTAGTAGTTGTACCTTCCTTAGTTTTTGTGTCTTCTTCTTTAGATTTACATGAAAGTACCACTATAAATGTAATAAGAAGAATCACTACTCCTTTAAATAACTTAAAATTCATTTCGTTTTTAGTTGTCATTATTTCTTAAAAAAATAGGTGTGTTGTTATTTATAGAAACTATCAAGTATTCTATACCATTTATTTTTAATTTTTTAATATCTCTAGCAGATCCAGAAATGTCAAATTGTTGATTGTCTTTTACCGTAAAAAAACCTTTTTTATCATTGAGTAATAATAGGCCGTGAGATGCATCTAATCTACCTAGTTGAGTACTAATTTCATAATCATTTCCTGCAATTAAAACATCTTGAAAACCATCATGGTTAAAATCACTCAAAGATACTGTTTTAATTGAGGAAGCCTGTGTTAAAAAAGGTAATTTTTTCACTTCAAACTGGCTATTTCCTATGTTTTCAAAATAGCAACTTGCCAATTCAAAAGTTTGTTTTTTATTGGCATTTTTTATTTTTTTAGCAGGGAATAGTTCGTTGAATTTTGCATTGGCAAAAGCTGAATAGGATAAATACTTTTTATTTAAAAAAGGCATCTGCTTGACCAAGTCATCTTTTGAGGAAAAAGGAGTCTCTAAACCTTGATAAAAATAAGTCATTAAAGGCTCAATGCTACCATTATCATCAAAATCATTAGTATAAAGAGTTATAGGTTCTTGCTTAGATGCCTTCAGCCTCGTATTTAAACCCCAATTGCCCACAATAAAATCTAGATCTCCATCTTTGTCAAAATCTTCTACTTTTATGGTGTTCCACCACCCATTAGTGTTTAGTAAGTTATTGTCTGATTGTAATTTTAAATGTTTACCATCATTTATAAATATTGAAATTGGCATCCAATGACCAACAGCAACTATGTCTAATAATTGATCATTATTGACATCAACAATTGCGATATCTTCAATCAATCCTATCGTTGAAAAATCGAGAGCATTGGTGTTACTGATATCTTTGAAATTTCCTTTACCATCATTTTCAAATAGATAATTTTTTGCAGAAATACCAAATTGTTGAGGTGTTGCATTTGCTCCTATCACAATATCTAAATCTCCATCTACATCAAAATCAAATGCTTTAACTACAGATGCATTAATTTCAAAAGTACTAAATGCTTCTCCTAATTTAAATTTCCCATTCTCATTGATATATAATCTAGGATTTAATGCTTCTCCTGATGTAAACTCATTTCCGCCAGAGACGACTAAAAGATCCTGGTCACCATCATTATCAGCATCAAAAAACAGATTGTCTGTATCTTCATTGATACTATTGTTTTCAAAATCTTCTTGTAAAGAAATTGAAAATTCATCCTTCTTGTTCTGTATGTATAATACTCCTGTTTGTTTTTTCGCTCCACCAATATAAATATCATCTGAACCGTCATTATTAACATCAGCAATAGCAATACTTGGACCTTCATATCCTTTTGTATAAGGAATTAAAGGTTCTCTATTAAATTCGTAAGATGGATGTTCTTTGTGTTTGAAATTGATTGGAGATGCTACATTGGTCAATAAATGCTTACTTGTTGAGTTTTGATTATAATAGTTTCCTGTAGATTCAGTATATTTTAATGTCAAAGACATATTTACATCTAAATTTTTCAATTTTTGAAATTTTCCACCAGGCCAAATTACTGTCAAGGAATCTATGATTTTGTGCTTTCCTATACCAATGGTAAGATCAGGTGCAACAGATGATAAATAACCTCTTGAACTAAAGTTTTCATTTGTAATAGTTGTTGAGTCTAAGTGTAGAATTACTTTAGCTCCAATTCCAAATTTGTTTTTAGAAGCTCCTTTAAAAGTTATTTTTAAATAGTTGTTTTTAGTTAATGTTTCAGAATTATTTTCGATAATAAAGGCTTTTTCGTTTACATTATTTACCACAATGTCTAAATCACCATCATTATCTAAATCTGTGTAAACTGCACCGTTACTAAATGAAGGAATGTTTTTAAACCAAGATTCTGTTGTGTTTGAAAAAGTAAGATTTGTATTGTTTCTGAAAAAATAATTTGATACTTTCTTTTCTGGTAATTCATTGGTGAAAGCTAAATCATCTTGACTCATACCTTTATTAATCCGCTTTTGAATATTTTTATTGGCAATAAAATTGATGAAATCCATATCGTTAGTAGCACCTTTTATTCCATTAGAAATGAAAATATCTTTATATCCATCATTGTCTAAATCGGCAAGTAGGGGAGACCATGACCATTCTGTAGCAGCAATACCTGCAACAAAAGCTATTTCTTGAAATACGGTATTCCCATTGTTTAAATGCAAGGTGTTTTGCATATATTGAGGATGATATCCGTTTTTTAAATATTCACTATAAATCTGATTTCCAAATTCAGAACCTGAAGTTTTATAGCTTTTAATATTCTCGGGTAACATGTCTAAAGAAATAATATCGGTAAGTCCATCATTATTTATATCTGCCATATCATTTCCCATTGAGAAATGTGTAGTATGCCCTAATTTGGTTTCATCATTTGAAATAATTTCTTTAAAGGTTCCGTCCTTTTGATTGATATAGAGATAATCATTTTCAAAAAAATCATTCCCTACATAAATATCAGGATAACCATCATTATTTAAATCACTAATTGATACATCTAAACCATAGCCTATTTTTCCTTGAAAAATCCCAGACTCTTTAGATACTTCAATAAATCTCCCATCTTCATTCTTAAAAAGCTTATCACCAGATAGTTCGTTAATTTCTTGCCTCAATTTTCCTTTGCCATAAGTTCTAATAGGGTGAACGGAATGATTTAATAAAAAAAGATCTAAGTCTCCATCTAGGTCATAATCGAAAAATGAAGCTTGAGTACTAAAGCTCACAATATTTAGATTATAAGTAGAAGCTTCCTCTTTAAATGTAGGGATACCACTATTGGAAACTCCTTGATTGACATACAGCAAGTTTTGACCTTTGATGTTTTGATAATCACCAACTTTACACACATAAATGTCTAGTAAACCATCATTGTTTATGTCAACTGCAGTTACTCCTGTTGTCCAGCCTGTATTATTATTTATTTCTGATTTTTCTGTAATATCTTCAAATTGAAGCTTTCCTTTATTTATATAGAGTTTGTCTTGAACTTGATTTCCAGTAAAGTAGAGGTCAACTTTTCCGTCATTATTAAAATCGCCAGCAGAAACTCCTGCTCCGTTATAATAATATAAGTAGGTAAGAATATTTAATTCTGGTGTTGGTGTCAATTGATTGCTGAAATGAACTCCAGTATTGCTTTTTAAATGAAATAATTTGTTGTCCTCAGAATGTTTACAAGAAGAAATTGTAAATAGAGAAATTAGTAGAGATACTATAGAAATTGACCTTAACAAAATTAATGATTAAGAATTATGTATAAAAAAGGGGTTGACAAATGCAACCCCTTTTTTTTATTAATTTACTAAATTAGTTTTAGTACCCAGGGTTTTGTGTTAAATTAGGGTTACCACTAATTGCAATTGATGGAATAGGAAATAATAAATACGTAGCTGTGGAAGACTCTTTTTGAGCTCCTGCATTTAAGAAAGTGCCAAATCTAATTAAATCTGGTCTTCTCCAACCTTCCCACCATAATTCTCTACCTCTTTCATCAATTAATGCTGTTTCGTCTAAAGATGCTAATGCACCTGCATTTCTTGCAGCTCTAACTTGATTTACTATTGCTAAAGCACCAGCAGCATCTCCTTTTCTTAACATAGCCTCAGCTTTCATCAATACAACATCTGAGTATCTTAACAATACATAGTCATTATCTGGTTGATTAAGGTTGTCATAATCTGGAATATATTTAATACCTCTAATACCAGTAATTTCAAGGTCATTTCCACTAGAGATTATTGGGCTCACATTTGAAAAAACTAATGCATTACCTAATCTGTCTTGTAAAGCAGTACCATTTTGATCAAATTGTTGACCTTGTAAGAAACCAGCTTTTACACCACCAACATCAGTAAGACCAGATAATGTTTGATTTCCTTTTCTTACGTCATTATTGTCATCAAACTTTGAATAAAAATCAGATAAGGTTGTAAAACCATTCCAACCTCCAGGGTTTTGATTGTAATGTAAGGTCATAAACCATCTAGAAGGTATGTTACCACCACCTTCACCTCTTACATGTTTAGAAGCAAATATCACTTCTGAAGCACCAGGGTTTGTATCGTTATCAGGTCTAAAGTTATCATAATATGCTAAACCTTGAGATAAAGCAAATTTTCCTGAATTCATTACTGCATCACAATTAGAAATTACTTTGTCTAAATCTGTTGTGTCAAAAGTAAATGAATCACCTCCGTTAACCAATACTGCTTTTTGTAAATATATTTTAGCTAAGAAAGCTTGTGCAGTTTCTTTACCGACTACAGATGTTGCAGTATTTGAAGGTAAACCAGCTATAGCAGCTTCTAAATTTGAAATAATTAAATCTACAGCTTCTTGTCCTACCAATACTCTTGATGGTTGTCTTAAATCTTCACCAGCATCTCTAAAAGGTACTTGGCCATACAAATCTAATAAATGATATACAAACCATGCTTGAAGGAATTGAGCTTCAGCTTTTTCTGTATCTGTTAAGTCAAAAGATAATGCTTGTATCGATTGAAAAACACCATTCGATAATGAATTAAATGTGTTTTCAACAAATTGATGACCAGCATCCCAAGTGTGTTGGTGTAATTGTCTCCAGATACCATTATCATCCCAGTCACCACCTCTTGTAGGGCCAACTAATTCATCTGAGGTATGTTCTTGCATAGCCCAGACTAAATCTTGAGTTTCAAATGAACCTAATGCAATATATGCACTGTTTAAGAATTGTGTACCAGTAGTTATACTATTGGCTTGTTCTCCATTCAATTCTCCACCTAGTTTCTCTTCTAAATCGGTTGCACAACTTGAGAAAATAACCAGACTTACTATTGTTAATATTCTGAAATATTTCATGTTTTTGTTTTTTATTAATTTAAATAGATTAGAATGATACATTTAGTCCAAATGAATATGTTCTAGCTCTTGGGTAAGGTTGGTATTCTATACCGAAAGATGGAATTCCATCTGACGCCTTACTTGTATTTATTTCAGGATCAAAACCTGAATACGGCGTAATTACAAACAAGTTTTGACCTGTTGCATAAATTTTAACATTAGAAATGTATTTTGGTAGCATGTCTTTGTTAAAGTTATAAGCTATGGATAAATTTGACAATCTTAAATAATCACCTGATTCTAAATAACGAGTAGATAGAGCATTTACAGATGAAGGAGTTTCAGTATTACCTACCAATACAGCGTTGATGTTACGGCCACTTGTCAAGTTTGATTTGATTAATGAAGCATTCAAGGTATTGTTGTAAATCACTCCACCATACTGACCATTAAAATTGGCACTTAAGTTCCAGTTTTTATAGTCTAAATTAGCGTTGAAACCAACGATAATGTCAGGATTCGGATTTCCTACAAACTCCTTATAAAAGTTAGCATCAGTAGTTAACCCTCCGTTTCCATCTTTATAAACAGGTTCTCCTGTTCCGTTGAAGCCCATAAATACGGCCATTTTAAATATATTAATAGGCTGGTTATTTGCCAAACGTTGAGATTTAGGATTACTTAAACCAGGGCCACTAATGTCACCTGTTTGAAAGTCATCATCACCAAAAGGGAAGTCTTTCAATTCATTGTCTAAGAAACTAACATTACCAGAAAGACTAAAAGATACATCTTCTTTATCTATTACTTTACCACTTAATGAGAATTCTACCCCTTTATTTATATTTAACCCAGGTAGGTTAACCCAATATTTTGTTGAAGGTGCTGGTTGAATAACATCTTGTTGAAATAATAAATCTGTTGTTTCTTTATGAAAATAATCAACAGAACCAGACAATCTACTGTTTGCTGTTGTAAAATCAACACCAAAATTGGTAGTGGTTGTTGTTTCCCACTGTAAATCAGGGTTCGCTACATTTACCAATGTTGCTAAAGTATTTCCATCAGAATTGAAACCAATAGAATACCTCTCTTGTGATGCACCAGCAGGGAATTCTTGATTACCTGTTTGTCCCCAACCAGCTCTTAATTTTAAATCACTAAAAATACCTGGAGCAAAATCTTCTTCAGATATTTTCCAAGCTACAGCAAATGCAGGGAAGTATCCCCATTTGTTATTTTCACCAAACTTACTTGATCCATCACCCCTTACGGTACCTGTAAATAAGTACTTGTCATAAAGAGAAAGGTTTACTCTACCAAATATAGATTCTAATTCATTGTTAGGTTCTTTAAATGAGCTGATGGTTCTAGTTGCATACCCACCTAAAAAGTCAACATCATTACCAGGATCTAAATCAATATCCTTACCTGTGGCATTTGAACCTCTTGCGGATAATTCTTGATAAGCATAACCTGCTAATACATTAATGTTAAAATCATCACTAATGTCTTTGGTGTAATTTAAGGTGTGTTCAAAAGTTTTAGCAAATAATGAGATTTGTTGTACTCCAGCTATACCACCTTTTGTTCCTGATGCAGGATCTAACCTGACATTGTTGATGTCTAATAGCCTTGATAAACTTGCACGTCTAGTAGATTCTGAACGGTCAACCCCAAAATTAAATTTATAAGTTAAGCCTTCAGTGATTTCATAAGATGCAGCAATACTCGCTACTATTCTAGAAGTTTCAATATTATCACTATTATATTCTAATAATGCCAACGGGTTTAAACTTAAAGAAGGGTTGTTATTATCATAACTACCAGTATACCCTTGGCGAATGGTACCATCTGCATTACGTAAAGAAAGCGTAGGGTTCCAAGTTAATGCTGTACCTATTAAGCTTCCTTGTGAGCCTGCATTATTAGTAATCAAAGGTCTTGAATTTTTATTTAAACTATAAATTAATTTTGTGTCTATTTTTAATTTATCATCTAACATTTTATATGTGTCATTAAAACTAGCTGTGTATTTATTCAAATCACTCGTTTTAACTATACCTTCTTGATCTACATACCCAAAAGACACTCTATATACATTTTTTTCATTACCACCAGCAAAACTCACATTGTAAGTTTGTGTGATACCTGTCTGTAAAATTTCATCCATGGCATTCACATTGTCGCCAAAATCATTAGCTGTTGCACCGCCTTCAGAAGTTAGGGCTGCTGCATATGCTCTACCGTCTAAAACATCAATTGTGTTTGCAACATTACTAATACCAACAGAAGTAGATAAGGTAACTTTAGGAGCACCACTCTTACCTCTCTTAGTTGTAATTAGAATTACACCATTAGCACCACGAGAACCGTAAATAGCAGTTGCAGAAGCATCTTTTAAGATGTCAATACTCGCAATGTCTTCAGAATTAACAAAGTCTAATGGGTTGGTTGGTGTAGAACCTCCAAATCCCGCAGTATTACCGCCTGGGCTTGTGTTTCTACTATCTAATGGTACACCGTCAATAACCACTAAAGGGTTATTACCAGCTCTAATAGAAGTAGCACCACGAATTCTAATAGAAGTAGCACCACCTGGCTCACCACTAGCAGAAACAATATTTACACCAGCAACTCTACCTTGAAGTAGTTGTTGAGGTGAAGTAGCAACTCCTTTGTTGAAGTTTTCAGCTTTTAGTGTTTCCACAGAACCTGTTGCATCTTTTTTACGGACACTTCCGTAACCAATAACAACAACTTCATCAAGTTCACTAGCGTCTTCTGCTAATTGAACATTGATAACGCTTTGTCCGTTTACACTTACATCTTGTGATGCAAAACCGATAAAACTAAAAGACAACACAGCGTCAGCACCTGTATCAATAGAATAATTACCATCAAAATCAGTAGTAACACCATTGGTTGTGCCTTTTTCAATAATTGTAACTCCAGGTAAAGGACCATCGTTGTCTGATACCGTTCCAGTTACTGTTTGTGCAAGTAGTACACTTGAAAAGAGTACAATACTTAGAAATAGTAATTGTTTCATTAAATTGAATTTCATAATTATTTAAATTAGTTAAATTTTTTGATTAAAAGAAATCACTTCATAAATGTTTCTAGTGTACATTTAGCTATAATACAAATAACAGGATTGATTAGCCTGTATACTAATACAATTCAGTTAAAAATTCATATTATTAAGAAATAAATGTAGCATAAGGTTGAAAATTTATAATGGTAATTCTCAAATACAAACTCGAAGATATAATAAATTAACATAATATTTACATTTTAATTAAAAAATAACAGCAATACCCTTACGAAAACGGTTTCGTGTTCATAACTTTACAATCTAAA
>VAPK010261741.1_pt1 | contig 15513 bp, 16 predicted proteins | sample 3395031 | NCBI WGS metagenome assembly VAPK01 (sample SAMN08290443, study PRJNA428436) | hydrothermal vent metagenome | isolation source: Deep-sea hydrothermal vent chimney 1 | place: Pacific Ocean: Juan De Fuca Ridge
AACCACCGCAAATGTTACGGGAGTAAGGGAGGGCAGGGTGACGTTGAAAAAGCGGTGAAAGACATTGGCCCCGTCCATTTTTGCTGCGTCATAAAGCGAAATCGGAACCGATTGCAAACCGGCCAGAAACAACAGCATAAGAGTTGGAACCGTGGTAAAAATATTCATCAATGCCACCGACCAAAGGGTTCTGGGCATGAACAGAAAAACTTCTCTGGTATTGAGCCAGCTAATCAGGATTTTTTCATCATAGATCGGCACAAACCCACCCATACGAATGATTGTCGCACTGATAAGCGCCACCAGTACCGAAATAAGTAAAAAATACGGGTCAAACAGTTTAACTCCGAGATATTTACGCCTCGCCATGGCAACCAATGCCAGCTGAATAATAATGGCGATGGCAAAAAAAGACAGAAATACCCAGCGCAGGTTGATGAAATTACCTACCATTCCGCTCATCAGTCCTTGGCGCTGGAACAGCCACAAAAAAATCAACGTCATGGCAGCGCTGGACATAATGGAGGGGAAGTAAAAAATGGTGCGCGCCAAGCCTTTGGCACGAGCAGCGCTATTAACCAGAATGGCCAGCAGCAGCGCAAGTATAGTTTGAGCTCCAGTGACAATCAGTGCAAAACTGATGCTGTTTCTCAATGCAAAAATAAATAATTCGTCCAGAACCAGGCTGCTAAAATTTTCAAACCCGACAAAATTCGGTTCGGCAAACAGATTATAATCGGTGAAAGAAAACCAGACCGTGCGCAAAATCGCCCACAGAAAAAACACACCGAGTGAGACAAGAAACGGGGCCAAAAACATCCAGCCGGAAAATGCCTGATTGCTACTAAAGCGTTTCAATTCATTCTCCCCCTTTTCTTGAGATATGATCGCGGCACTTAAAACTGGCCGCGATCATTTTTTGTTTTAGATCAGAACAACAAACCTAGTCAGCTTGCAGTTCTTCAAACCGGCTTTGAGCTTCGGCTATCGCCGTATCAACATCAGCTTCACCAAGCAAAACAGAATTTAGAGCGGTGTTGATTGGCTCCATCCATGCTCCACCCAAGTCTCCGAAGAAGAATGGTAATACATTGCCATCGGTTGCGCCTTGGAATACGGCCAGATTGGCTTTTTGCTCCGCTGAATCACCCATCAGATATGCATTATCCACCATTGCTGAACGGGACGGCAATGCCAATCCTTGCTCCAAAACCCACTGCTGGGCTTTTTCACTGGTCAAAAGTTCAATCAGTTCGGCAGCTTCGCTTTTAACTTCCGATGCTGCATTAACGGTCCAACCAACGGTAAATATCAGATTTCCACGATCGCCGGTTTCAGGATCCATTGGAATAAGCGCTGTTCCATATTGCATGCTTGGGGCCGCATCTTTAAGGAAGCCGATTACCCATGCACCTTCAATTGCAACTGCTGCCTGTTCGGAGCCAAAGCAACCTCCGGTCCAGCCTTCGCCAATATCTGCTGCAACCACACCGGCACCACCGGAAACAAGGCCGGTATAATAGGTGAAGGCGCGACGGAAATTGTCATCCAGAACGGTTTTGCCATCAGCATTAAACGGCTCCCAGCCAGAACCAAGAGCAAATGCTGCAAAGCGGGCATAATCAGGAACGACACAAACCCCATAAACATCGTCAATCGAGCTTTGAACCGATGTCAGCTTGTCCTGAAATGAAGTCCATGTGTCATCATTATTTGGATATTCAACACCTGCATCGTCAAAAATATCTTTGTTATAATGCACGGCCAGAGTGTTGAAATCTTTTGGCACAGAATAAAGCTGTCCCTCATAGGTGAAAGCATCAACCAATGATGGAATCAAAGCATCGGAAAGGGCCATATTTTTAACCGGCTCTGCCTGTCCATTGGCAAAAATTGAAAGGCTCCAAAAAATATCTGTGTAAAAAACGTCAGGAGCGGTGCCGGCTGAAAGCGCGTTCAGGATGAATTGAGAATAATCACCCTCTGTCGGGGCATATTCCACTTCAATACCAAGCGCTGCGATTTCGTCCGCTAACACGTCATTCAAAAGACCGTTGACCACAACCGGATCTGATCCGCCAAATCCCGAAACTTTAACCGTTTGGGCCTGTGCCGATACGGCGCTAAATACTGCCAGTGTTGATACTGCCAGCAAACTTCTACCAAGTGATTTTAACATTTATTCCTCCTGAGACAGGCCCGGTTTTCGGGCTGAATTTTTATTTTCCTCGGTGCGTCAGGTAATGTTGGTAAGTTGACAAAACCGGGGCGCATGTCAACAATGTAAGCGCTTACATTTTTTTAGTCAACCATTCTGATTCCAGTTGTGTTAATTTATGGGCACTTGCAGTGATGGAATTTCCAATTGTAGGCTGTGATATTGTTACAAAAAAACAGATTTGAAAAACATGCCTTCAACACTGGCTGACATTGCCGCCGCAACCGGGTTTTCTACTGCAACCATTTCTCGCTCTTTGCGCGGGGACAGCGCAGTTACGCCCAAAACCCGCGCTGCGGTTTTAAGGGTATGCGCAGAACTGGGCTATAAACCCTCAGTCGGGGGAAGAATTCTTGCCCAGGGGGCATCGGCTTTTGTTGGTTTAAGTCTTGGGGCAACCGATCGATCTACTGCCCGCTATGTTTCACTGCTGCATCAGGCCGTTTCAGAGCAAATGACCGAAACCGGATGGGCCTTAAGATTGGTCAACTCCAATGATTTTATTCCAACCCTTTCAGCGGTTGGCGCGATGATTATTATTGGAACCATCGCCAATGACCCACGAATTGAACTTTGCCGCGAAAAAGGAATTGCCCATGTGGCCATTGGCTATGATCAATCCAATCCCGGATTTTCTGTAGTTCCAGATGATGATGGCGGGGCACGCCTTGTTGCCAACCATTTTGCTGCGACGGGGCGAAAAAAAATGGCTGTAATGGCCTCCAGACGCTCTGGCGACATTGCCGATATATTAGTGCGTGCCGCAGCCTGTATGGACGAGGGGAAAAAGCTTGGATTGCAACCAATAATGTTACCGGCGGTTAAATCCATCACTTCGACGCTGGATGGTTATCGCTCAATTATGTCTGCCTCCAAGGCAAAAATATCTTTTGATTGTTTGTTTTGTGAAACCGACGAACAGGCGCTGGGCGCGCAGGCCGCTCTGCTTGATCTCAATAAAAAAGTGCCAAAAGATATTGCCATTGCCGGGTTTGATGACCTGCCGGTATTATCGGCCAACCTGACCACGGTTCGTCAGGATTTCTCGTTACTGGCAGTTACTGTTCTTGAGCTATTGGAAAAGGCTCGTCGTGGTGAAGAGCCATTGCAGGTTACACTTCCGGTTGAACTTATTATTCGCCAAAGCGGGTAAAATTTGCCCATGGGCATTTAGCGTTGCAGTTTTTCGATCAGATACTCGCCACAGAGATCGGCAGGTTATATTATTGACAGTTGTATCTACAACCTATACGCTTCTTTGAAGCAAATTAAAAGAACTTATCGAGTTTTATGGAACGCTTCCAATAATGAGGCATGGCTTAGGGGCACCCTGTAACATCAGGGGCAATCTGTAACATCAGGGTTGCTCTGTGTAATGCTGGACCGCTCCCTGTAACAAAAGACCAAAATTATGTTTGAACGCTGCATATATTTCAATACCAATGCTCTGGCACGCAAGCTCAATGCCAAGTGGGAAAAAGCATTTGCCAAATTTGATCTATCGCCATCCCACGGCTACCTGCTCAGATTGGTATTGGAGCAACCCGGCCTGCCTCAGCGGGCAATCGCTATGGAACTGCGGCTGGAAAAATCCACAGTGACCCGGTTCCTTTCACAACTTGAATTGAAAGGGCTTATCAAGCGGGCAAACGCACGTGATAACAATCGAGAAAACGCCATCACACCAACTAAAAAGGCATTAAATATGCAAGCCGATCTCAATGCACTTGGAGATGATCTATACGCATCAATGTGTAAGACAATAGGCGAAAAAAACGTCAAGGAATTTGTCGCATCCATTCGCGAGACCGCCGATATACTCTAAAATTTACACGTATTGTTGTATGCACAACTAAACTAAATGCATGATTTATATAAACAACAGGGGTGGATAGATTATCCCGCCACTTAACAAAATATCGGGCACGCATCTACATCCGAAAAAAGGATCAAATCCATGCCGTATGTAAATATCAAACTCACACCTCAGGGACTAACTCTGGATAAAAAGAATAGGCTTATTAGGGCTGTAACAGAGCTTCTTCGCGATGAATTGGGCAAAACCCCTCAAACAACAATTATTATAATTGAGGAGGTTCAGAGCGATAACTGGGGCATTAATGGCAAGAGCGTAACACAGCGGCAGGCACAATAATGGGAGCGCCTCTCATGTCCTCTTATGCTGTTCTTGCCCTTCTCGCCGGGATTGGCATTCCTGTTATGGCGGCCATGAACTCAGATCTTGGTGAGCGATTGTCCAGCCCGGCTGCCGCTAGTTTTATTTTGTTTTGTGTTGGGGCCGTGTCAAGCTTGATTATGCTTTTGGTTTTTAACCCACCTGCAAAGAATTTTTTTTCTGTTGCCCCACCCATCTACTATTTCGGCGGCGTACTGGTTGCTTTTTACATCCTGTCAATCACCTGGATTGTGCCACGATTTGGCGTTGGCAATGCGGTTTTCTTTGTCCTGCTCGGACAAATAATATCAGCCACTGCAATTGATCATTTTGGTCTGTTTGGCATGCCGGTAATTGCGATGGAGGCGCGGCGAATTTTCGGGATCGCCCTGATGGCGGCTGGCGTATTTATGGCGCGGATATAATTGGGGTAACTGGTTAACAATTGAAATTTCAACATAGGAAGATAAGATGCAAAAGATGATATTCGAACTAAAAATTACTGACGAAAAGAATTACATGGCCTACCGAAAAACGATAAAACCACTAATGGATGAACTCGGAATTGTTGTGATGAAGGAGTATCGAATTTCAAAGACCGTTCATAGTGATGCAGTTGAAGATCAGGTGAATATGCTGGCGATGTTTGGTTTTCCAAGTGAGAGCATTATGGATCAGTTTTTTTCCAGTGATACTTATCAGGATGCAAAAAAGCTATTTGATCGATCCACTGCAAATTTTGAAAAACTGATCGGATAGCCATCAAAGTTTTTATTGCCAGAATGGAAAAACCATGTCGAAATGATCAATTGCAGTGGCTGATCTACCAGCCCTGGTTTTCTTAGCTTGAGCAAATTAAGCGGGCTTAAGCGAGGCCATTAGATGATGAAATTTTTCACCTTGCACTGCCACATGTTCACGCAACGTAATTGCCGCTTCTTCCGGGTTGGCATCAACCAGAGCTTTAACAATTGCTTTATGTTCGGCCATTGATTGCTTCATGCGCCCACGAAGATGCAGTTGAATGCGGCGAAACGGTTTTAGGCGTTTGTGCAGCCTTAAGGCCTCTTGTTCTAAAAACTGATTGCCCGATTGCTGGTAAATCAGATGATGAAATCGCTCATTTTCCCGATAATATGCATCTGCATCACCATTTTCGACCGCCTTTTGACATTCATCATTTGCTTCTTGAAGTGTCTTAAGTGCGGCATCAGAGATGCGTTTTGCTGCAAGCCTGCCGCAAACCGCCTCGATTTCAGCCATGACCTCAAACATTTCCAGCAATTCTACCGGCCCGGGCTGGCGCACAAATACACCGCGTCGAGGCAGCTGTTTAACAAGGCCTGATAGTGAGAGTTTTTGGAATGCCTCACGAACCGGGGTGCGCGAAACACCAAACCGGCTGGCCAGTTTGTTTTCGTCCAACCGGTCCCCATCAACAAATTCACCAGAGAAAATGAGCTGCTCCAGCTCATCGGCAATCGCATCTGCGCGTCTAATATCCATATCCCTTGCTACCTTGTCTTGCACTTAAGTGCAATATGGCAGTTATTGTACACAATTTAAGTGCAATATAACAGTTGTTGTATACAATATGGTTGACATAGAATGCAAATTGTTAATTATAGTCGGCGTCGCCGCCATAATTGGTAGGGGAATAAAAATTTTAGGAGGAAATTATGAAGAACAAATTCTGGTCCACGGCTGCCGCTGTGGCACTTATGGCTGCTGCATCTGGCGCCTCTGCTCAGGAAGTGCTTCGCTTGTCACATCAATGGTCAACCGCCGATATTCGCAATCAGGTTGCTCAAATCATTGCCGACGAAGTCGCTGCGGCTGATGTTGATCTTGAGGTAAAAATCTTTGGTTCAAAATCGCTTTTTGCCCCGCGTGAGCAATACACCCCGCTAAGTCGCGGACAGTTGGATATGTCGGTATTGCCCCTGTCTTATGCGGGCGGCCAAAGACCTGCTTATAATCTGACTTTAATGCCAGGATTAGTGAAAAATCTCGACCATGCAGCTCGTTTAAGCAATTCTCCCTTTATGGAAGCGATTGAAGAAATCATGGCAGAAGATGATGTTATGGTTTTGGTTCATGGTTATCTGGCGGGTGGATTTGCCGGTAAAGACCGCTGCATCACCAAACCTGAAGACGTTGTTGGGCTGCAAACAAGAGCTGCCGGCAAATCGTTTGAGCAAATGTTAGCCGGTGCCGGCGCATCAATAACTTCGATGGCATCCTCGGAAATTTATAACGCTATGCAGACCGGAGTTCTGGATGCGGCCAACACCTCATCATCTTCCTTTGTTTCCTTTCGGATTTATGAGCAGGTATCCTGTTATACACCCGCCGGAGACGTGGCGCTGTGGTTCATGTATCAACCATTATTGATGAACAAATCCCGCTTTGATGATTTGAGTTCCGAACAACAGGCTGCCCTTTTGGCAGCAGCCGAAATTGCCGAAGCATATTATCTTGAAGAGGCAAAATTGCAGGACGAAGAGTCAGTTCGGGTCTTCCGTGAAGCCGGTGTTGAGATCGCCGAGATGTCCCCTGAGGATTTTGATGCATGGCGCGCTATTGCACAGACAACTTCATATGCGAAGTTTGTTGAGGATACCCCCAACGGTCAGGCCCTGCTTGATATGGCACTTGCGGTCGAATAACGTCAAATCGGGGCAGCGGTTAACGCTGCCCCAATACTTAAAATTTCTAGTAGAATGGACTAATGATGGCGGGGCACAGTTCTGCGGTTCGATCAACTGCGAATAAAAATTGGTTTCTAAGAATTGTCGCGGCGATATCAACACTGGCCGGATGGTCTGCGGCCGCCATGATAATTACGGCGGTTGGGGTCACCTGCCAGATGATTTTTGTGCGCTTTGTCCTCAATCAATCCACCATTTGGCAAACCGAAATGGTGATTTATCTGGTGATCTCGGCAACCCTTGTGGGATTGCCCTATGTTCAGCACCTTCGTGGGCATGTGAATGTTGATCTGATACCGCTAATGCTTGCCAGGCGCGCCAGATTTGTCCTTGCCATTATTACATTGTCGGTGTCTGCGCTGATGGTGGCGGTGATGTTTTGGTATGGTTTTGAATTTTGGTGGCTAACCTGGGAGCGGGGCTGGCGTTCCGACACAATCTGGGGCGTCAGGCTGTGGATTCCATATCTTTCGCTCCCTGTAGGATTTGCCCTGTTTTTTTTACAACTGGTTGCAGATCTGGTGGCAGTTATTCTTAAAATTGAAACGCCCTTTGGGTTGGAAGAAGTCTAATGGACCCTCTTTTGCTTGGCGCACTTGTTGCCTTTTTTACGATTTTTGTGCTGTTTTCCGGCGTTTCCGTTGCGATGGGTCTGCTGATTGTCTCGGCCGGATTTCTTATAATTTTCGATGGAATGCGCTCGCTGGAATTGATGCCGGAAATCCTGTTTGGCAAGCTCGATAATTTTGCTCTGTTGGCGATCCCGATGTTTATCATCATGGGGGCCTCGATTTCTTCAACCCGAGCAGGGGCCGATCTTTATGAGGCGCTGGAGCGTTGGCTCACCAAGGTGCCCGGTGGTCTGGTGATTTCCAATCTTGGGGCCTGCGCACTATTTTCTGCCATGTCAGGGTCCAGCCCGGCAACCTGCGCCGCCATCGGAAAAATGGGCATTCCTGAAATGCGCAAACGCGGTTATCCCGATTCAGTTGCCGCCGGATCAATCGCAGCGGGTGGCACTTTGGGCATCCTTATTCCGCCATCAGTGACCATGATCGTTTATGGCATAGCCACCGAAAGCTCGATTGGACGACTATTTCTGGCCGGAGTTTTTCCCGGTCTGCTGCTGGTCGGACTATTTATGGCATGGTCACTTTATTCGACCGCACGTTCCGGCAACAAATCTCTGCTAAGTTCTGTAAACTACACCTGGCGTCAAAAATTCGAAATTTTGCCACGGGTATTACCGTTTTTGCTGATCATCGTCGGGGTTCTTTATGCCATGTATGGCGGCATTGCCACGCCTTCAGAAACGGCGGCGGTTGGCGCGCTTTTAACACTGCTTATAGCCGTAATTATCTACAAACTCTGGAACCCGCGCGACCTGTGGGTTGTGCTGCGCGACAGCACCAAAGAAAGCGTGATGATATTGTTTATCATTGCCGCTGCCGGGGTGTTTTCTTATATGCTCTCAAGCCTGTTTATCACCCAGTCAATTGCCGAATGGATTGGCACATTAGATGTGAACCGCTGGGTGTTGATGGGAGCGATCAACATATTTCTTTTGATCGCCGGTTTCTTTTTGCCACCGGTTGCTGTGATTTTGATGGCCGCGCCAATTCTATTGCCAATCATTACAACAGCCGGGTTCGACCCCATATGGTTTGCAGTGATTTTGACCATCAATATGGAAATAGGTCTGATATCGCCGCCCGTCGGGTTAAACCTTTATGTCATTAACGCAATTGCGCCGGACATCTCGTTAAAAACCATCTTGGTCGGATCGCTGCCCTATGTGGGATGCATGGTGTTGGCGATAGTTCTGATCAGCATATTTCCCGGCATTGCCACATGGTTGCCGGAGGTAGTGATGGGAGTGGCGATATGAGCCTGTTGGCTGATCTTTTGGCAACAGTTTTTGAGCGGGCAACAAAATCCAAACCATCTCAAAAGTGGGACGAGCGCCCAATTCGTGAATTGGTTGCAGAATTAATCGGCAATAGTGGCGAGGTTCGGGGCATGATTTTGGCCCGTCAAATTCTTGACCGTTACGATGCAATGGACGATGTTCAAAAACGTGATTTTTTTACGTTTTTAGCTTCTGACATGGATATAGATGCCCAAACCGTCAGAAGTAGCCTTGCAGCCTATGAGCAGACCCCGTCCAAGGCCACATATCGCGCCTTTATGGCTGCCACAGAACCGGGGCGGCAGGAATTGGTGCGCCGACTTAATCAGGTTCCCGGCGCTACTGGAAATCTGGTGGCAATGCGTGCCGATCTTTTGAAATTTGCCCGGGATGATGCTTCTCTTGCAGCGATTGATCTGGATTTCAGGCACTTGTTTGCCTCATGGTTTAATCGCGGATTTCTTGTATTGCGACCGATAAATTGGGAAAGTCCGGCTCATATTCTTGAAAAAATCATCGCCTATGAAGCGGTGCATGCAATTGATAATTGGGAAGAATTGCGCCTGCGGTTGCAACCTTCTGATCGGCGCTGTTTTGCTTTCTTTCACCCGACCATGGCCGATGAACCGCTGATTTTTGTCGAGGTCGCACTAACCCGGGGCAAGTCAAGTTCAATCCAGCAAATCCTTGCTGATGATCGTGAAACTATTGATTTGGGCGAGGCTAATACGGCGGTATTTTATTCGATTTCCAACTGCCAGTCCGGATTAGCGGGAATTTCCTTTGGCAATTCGCTTATTAAACAGGTGGTTCAGGACTTGTCGCATGAGCTGCCGGAATTGAGCACATTTGTGACCCTTTCACCCATTCCCGGGCTGGTACAAAATCTGCAAACCGAAGGCTGGGAAGATAAACCAGAGCAAAACACGCTTGGCCAACTGGCAGCACATTATCTGATCGATATTAAACGAGATGACGGCATGCCAAAAGACCCGGTGGCCCGCTTTCATCTTGGGAATGGTGCAATGGTGCACGCGGTTCACACCGATGCTGACTTATCCGCCAATGGGCTGGCGCAATCCTATGGAGCTATGGTCAACTATCTTTATGACCTGTCTGCAATCTCGCAAAATCACGAGGAATTTGGCAACGGACAAATAGTTGCATCATCGCCAGAAGTTAAGGCTCTGGCCCGGTTGGGAGCCAATATTATCAGTAAGGATCCGGGCTATGTCCAATCCGCTATTTGACGCATTATTTGGCCAACATATTGGCAAGACAACTCCTTTTTTGCATTTGGCGGACGGATCGGTTGTCGGCCATGATGTGTTTTTGCAAACCATAGGGCGCTATGCAAATACTCTAAATCAACTGGGCCTGATGCCCGGTGATCGGGTAGCAGTTCAGATCGAAAAGTCCCCTCAGGCACTGGCCATATATGGAGCTTGCGTGCAAGCGGGGCTGGTTTTTTTACCCCTTAATACCGCTTACACACCAACAGAGATTTTTTATTTTTTAGAGGATAGCGGCGCGAAATTGTTCATATGTAGCCCCTCGCTCCAAAATGCACTTGCCAGCGTCGCAAATCAGACCGGAGCGATATTACAAACACTAGATGCAAACGGCATGGGCACATTTGCTGAACTGGCACAAACCGCATCGACTGATTTTGCAACTATTGAGCGTGATGGAGAAGATCTGGCGGCGCTGCTCTATACTTCTGGCACCACCGGGCGCTCCAAAGGGGCAATGCTGAGCCAGAACAATCTCATCTCCAATGCGGCTACATTGGCGGATGTCTGGAAATTTTCGGCAAAAGATGTGCTGTTGCACGCACTGCCTATATTTCACACCCATGGGCTTTTTGTTGCAACCAATGTAACGCTCGTGGCTGGCGGTTCGATGATTTTTCTGAACCGTTTTGATCTGGATACAGTGATAAAAAATCTGCCACGCGCCACTACGATGATGGGAGTGCCCACATTTTACACCCGGCTTTTAAGCGATCCAAGATTTGATGCGAACCTGAGTGAACATATGCGCCTGTTTATTTCTGGCAGCGCGCCATTATTAGCCGAAACCCATTCTGCCTTTCAATCCCGCACCGGTCACACCATTTTAGAACGCTATGGCATGACCGAAACCAATATGAACACCTCGAACCCTTATCAGGGTGATAGGCGGGCAGGCACGGTGGGCAAACCCTTACCCGATATCGAGCTGCAGATTACTGATCTGGAAACCGGCGATATTTTGCAGGCGAACGAGATTGGCATGATTGAAGTTCGTGGCCCAAACGTTTTTAAGGGTTATTGGCAAATGCCGCAAAAAACCGCCGAAGAACTGCGTACAAACGGATTTTTTATCAGCGGCGATCTGGGACGTATAGATTTGGATGGTTATGTCCATATTGTGGGGCGCACTAAAGACATGATTATTTCGGGGGGGTATAATATTTACCCCAAAGAAATTGAACTTTTGCTAGATGAGCAACAAAATGTTCTGGAAAGCGCTGTAATTGGAATTCCACACCCCGATTTTGGCGAAACCGTTGTGGGCATTCTGGTTGCAAAGGATGGTGCTACACTTGATCTGCCTAAAATAAGCGAGGCTCTTTCTAATTCGCTTGCACGATTTAAGCATCCAAAAAAACTGGTTATCATCTCCGAACTCCCAAGAAACGCCATGGGAAAGGTGCAAAAAAATCTGTTGCGAAGCAGATATGAAAGGGAGCTGAGCGAAGATGTTAAAGGTCGGATGGCAAAGTAGCTTTTTCAGGTAGGCACAAATCACATCAGAGCTGAACGGGTTTACTAACCTAAGATCTCGAAAACCTTTGCGCCAACAAATCAAACACCAAACGAATGCGTGCTGCGGTTTGAAGTTCGCGATGGCTCGTTAGCCAAACCGGAACGGAAATTGGCTCAAGTTGTGGAAAAACAAGCTCAAGGTCCGGCATCAATTGTGCTATTTCTTTAGACATCAGGCCAATGCCCAGCCCCTGCCTGACCATTTGAATGCAGACAACAGAGCTATTGGAAATCAGCTTGAAATTGTCCTTGTTAAGCGATAGGCCCATAGCTTTTAAGGCAGGCAGAATTCTATCGACGCTCTCAAAGCCTATGAATTGCGCATCCGATAAATCATCCGGTTTTTGAGGTCGCCCATGGCGCTCCAGATAGGCAGATGAAGCATAAAGGCTGGCTGTTGTTTCGTGCACCAGTTTTGCGATTAAATCAGGCTGTTGTGGACGGACGTGGCGAATTGCAATGTCAGCCTCCCGACGTGTTAAATCACGCACAGAATTGGTGGAGACAATTTCGACCTCGATATTGGGGGCAACTTTGTGCAATTCCTCAAGAAACGGAGGCAAAATATATGCCGACACAATTTCACTGGCCGTAATACTCACCTGCCCTTCAATCGTTTGGGACTGGCCAGAAGCCGTCAGTGAAATGCGATTTGCCGCCTTGCCCATTGTCTTGACATGTTCAAGAAGCTCGACACCGGATTGGGTAAGCAATAACGAGCGTCCAACCCGCTCAAACAAAGTCACCTTTAAGTCTGCCTCGAGGGCTGCAACCTGACGGGAAAGCGTCGGCTGAGTTAGACCAAGAGACCGGGAAGCGGCGGAAAGTGACCCCTCCTCCACCGTAGCAAGGAAGGCTCGCACTTGATTCCAGTCAAAAGGCATGTTCGCGTGCTTCATGTATTTACGTATACTTCAAATACAAAAATAGGCAATTGATATTTGTTTATTGCATATGTATTTTGCTGCGATGAGAAGCCAAACCCTGCCAGAAAACAAATCCCTGTTCAAAAAAAAGCAATCTTCTGATTGGCTTGTGCCAGCCCTTTTGATCGCGCTTAGCGCTATTCCGATTATCGCCGGTGCTTTTCGCATGGTCTGGATGGCAAGCGGCGTGGAAATCACCCCCGAAAACGCCCGGTTTTTTGCAGCCCCGATTCCAGTAGTTTTACACGTATTCAGTGTGAGCGTTTTTTGTATTCTTGGTGCCTTTCAGTTTTCTAAAAACATTCGAACAAGGCACCCCGGCTGGCATCGTGCCTCTGGGCGGATATTGGTTCCGGCAGGTCTTATTACTGCGATCTCAGGCTTGTGGATGTCACAATTTTATCAGCTTCCCGCCAATGATGGTTTTTTGCTTTATGTATTTCGGATTGTGTTTGGCTTTGCGATGATTATTTCGCTGGTTGCCGGCCTGTTTGCTATTTGGCGGCGAGACTTTGTGCAGCACCAAAAATGGATGATGCGAGGCTATGCCATTGCCCTTGGCACCGGAACCCAGGCATTTACATTATTACCCTGGTTCCTTGCTGTCGGGCCGCCAGATGAGTTGGCCAGAGCACTATTGATGGGGGCCGGATGGGCAATCAACCTCATTGTGGTTGAATGGATTTTATGGAGAAAATCGGCGCAGCGATCCCAAAAAACCTTAAACCAGAATAAAAAGGAAGCAGTATAATGCGGATAGAGAACAAACTCTCGGCCTTGTGGATTTTTGTATTACTCAACATTCTCTTTCGTGACATGCACGAACTTTTCAGGTTTGGGTTTTTGGAAGAGATAATTTTAGGAACCGTAAACGGCACGGTGATGAGCGAAGAATTGATGTTATATGCCGCAATTGCTCTAGAAGTTCAGATATTGATGGTGATCCTTCCTCAGCTGTTACCCTATAGAATAAACCGCTTAACGAATATTATCGTCGGGGCACTAGCCATTGCAGCGGTTTTTGCAGTTGGCGGACCAAGGGATATGGATGATATATTCTTCGCGACCATGCAAATTTTGGCATTGGCCTATATAATCTGGTTGGCATGGAAATGGCCCCGACAAGAAACCGGATTTCAAAACAAAAACTGACCAGTGGGACAAAGGCTTACCTGTACGCTTGGGGTTGCTACCCCATTGCTCATAAAATCATCTGCCCAACCGGGGCCGATTAGCAAACGTTTGCTTCAGCGTCCTGCCTTTATCAATTTCAATTGCGATGTTTAAAAGCGAAGAAATTCATGCCCTGACTGACAAAATCAGCTAAACAAACTGAGAAAATTATTTATAAATTTCAAAGCTGTATCGTTCTTCCTACTCTAATTATCTATATTTTTGAGTGCATCCTACCCGAATAAACTCCCCCTCCCACACTGATGGTGCCACACCAGACTTGTCCTCCATTGCATAGTAATATCTCAAAACGGGAGGAAATAATGAAAATTCTAAAAAAGGTTTCGCACAATATTGGCAAATTGTCTTGCTTAACGCTTGTTACCGGGATGCTTGCTGCAACCAGTGTTACGGCAATGGCGCAAGAGGGGTATGAAGTTGCCTATCTGTCGGCAAGTTCTGCTAACACCTGGTTGAGCGTATCGCTGGCGGAGATGCAAAAAGTTGCTGACGGCAACAATATTAAAATTACCGAATTCGATGCTCAGTTTGATCCTGGGAAGCAAACATCCCAGTTTCAGGATGCCATTGCTTCTGGGAAATATGACGGGATAATCCTTGTTTCCATTAACGGCCCCGGTGCTATTCCCGATGTGGAACTAGCCATCAGCGAGGGTATTGAAGTGGTGATTTTAAATCAGGTTGTTGGCACCGATCTTAAAACATCTGATCCACAGGTTGAAGGTGTTGCTGCGTCTGTATTGGCCGCCCCTTATCGCTCAGGCGTACGCTTTGGCGAGCTAACTATTAGGGCCTGTGAAGGCATCAACCCTTGTGAAGTTGTGTTTATTTACGGAATTAAGGGCATTCCCCTTGATGATGCTATTCGCATGGGCTTTGACGATACGATCGCCGGCTATGCTGCAATATCGGTAGTTGCTGAAGGTGAAGGCAAATATCTGGGTCCGGATGGTGGAATTGCAGCCACACAGGATATTTTGCAGATAAATGATAGCTTTGACGTGATGGTTGGTGCTGACCAGTCTATGCAAGGGGCAGCGATTGTTCTGGCGGATGAAGGTATGGCCGGTCAGGTCAAACTCATCGGTCTTGGCGGTTCAGAAGCTGCGATTGCAGGTATCGCCGATGGCTCATGGTATGGCGGCGTGTTTGGCGCTCCAGCTGATGAGGGACGTTTGGCAATGGAAGCCATGCTGGACGCACTTGAAAATGATATCCAGCAAGGTGGGATTGATCCATTACTTTCCGTACCGGGAGGTGGTTTGATTACCGCAGAAAATGTGGAGCAATTCACCGCGCAATGGGGTGGATAAGTGAAACAAAACGTGCAAGCGATTGCACCGGTGCTAACCCTTACGAGGGTTAGCAAACGCTTTGACGCTACTCAGGCTCTGCTCGATATAGATGTGGATTTTCACGCCGGAAAAGTTCATGCGCTGGTGGGTGAAAACGGGGCCGGAAAATCGACATTAGGCAGGATTTTGCTTGGTGTGCATCAGCCAAGTCAAGGCCAGATAAAGGTGGATGGAAAACCCGTTTCAATTAATTCCCCGGCAGAAGGTGGCAAAC
>VAPK010724276.1_pt1 | contig 15510 bp, 16 predicted proteins | sample 3395031 | NCBI WGS metagenome assembly VAPK01 (sample SAMN08290443, study PRJNA428436) | hydrothermal vent metagenome | isolation source: Deep-sea hydrothermal vent chimney 1 | place: Pacific Ocean: Juan De Fuca Ridge
ACATTATCTAAAAAACAAGAAACAATTTTAAAAACGATCAATCGAAATTTACTGAAGATGTAATGTAGTGTATAAAATTAAGGACGAATTAGGGTAAGTAGATAAGCAGAAACTCAAAACGTTTTTGAGGCAAGCTAGAATCGTTTTTATTGTCCGCCTAAAAATCTATGCTGACGCCATGCCTCGCAGCTAATAATAGCGACTGCATTTGATAAATTAAAGCTACGACTGCTTGGGCGCATGGGAATTCTTAAACGACAACTGGAATCAATACTTTGAAGTATATTATCTGGAAGCCCATGTGTTTCAGAACCAAATAAAAGAACGTCGTTTTCTTGATATTCAATTTGATCGTAAAATCGACTGCCTTTTGTTGTGCAGGCTAAAATTCTACGCCCCTTCATGGTTTCTATAAAAGCATCATAATTTGGGTGCCGTGTAACGTTTGCCATATCGTGATAATCCAGACCTGCTCTCCGAAGTTTCTTTTCTTCTAGGTCAAAACCTAAGGGCTCAATAAGATGAAGATAGCAACCATTGTTGGCAGCTAACCGGATGATATTGCCAGTGTTGGGTGCAATGCGTGGTTCGTGGAGTGCTATATGAAACATGAGTAGTATAATTGTTGTTACATGTGATTGAATATTGCCACTATACTCGTGGATGAGGGTTGGTCAACAATTCTTTGTGTGATAAAGAGAAACGCAATATATAAGGATAGGTGGCAGGGAAACGCGTTAGGTGTCGATTAATTTAACTCACATGCTTCAAATAGAGATTTGGCATAACGGAAGGCTCGTTCCTTCACAAATGAGGTATTTATGATTAGCAGAAAAGTGGCCATAAATACTATCGAAACGAAACCAGACCCAATACCAAATAAATTATTTATTAGGATACCTTGATCAATCGTCACATTATTTTGAAACAGCGAAAAAATAAAGAATGCGTTCACCATCACACTAATAGTGGCTATAACAATACCAAAATTTCGTATGGCTAGCAGGTTTCTGGCAAAACCATATGCGACGTTATCATAATAAATTTTTGAGTGTTTTTTATTGTCTCTTGTAAACTCCCTTAAGAAGTTGGTAGCACTCCGATACTTTTGATCAGCATCTTTAGGGTCGGTTTTTTCTTTTTCACAACTAGGCATATCTAGATTGTTAATTTTTGAACTAAGCCACTTGTGATATCGTTCTTTGGTATACTTGTCTAATATAGGATTGGAATATCTCATAATAACAGTAGTAGGTGCGCCACCCCATAATTCAAATAAATTTGTTTGCAGCTTATTCCCGAGATTAGATATTAAACTGGAAATAAATGTCATAACTCCAAAGCTGATTAATATGGTTAGCACCCCTCCCACTATAGTTTTTGCGCTTGGACACCAAGCTAACATGGTCAATACAAAGGGAAGTATCGAAAAAAACGCAGGTTTAAATCTTGCGTTTATAGTGTAATGGTCAAAATATTTGCTCAGTTCTTTCAATGTTAAACACGCACAATGCGCCCTCCAGTGTAGGTTAGCATCACTATTGGTAAATCATAATTTGAATGCAATTGAGATAATGTTTTTTTGTCTTTTAATGAAGGTGGGATGGGCCGAGTATGGCTATGCCAGGTTCCTAAAAATGTTACTTGTCCATTTGTTCTTCTATGAATTTCGTTAAATTTTTCTGGTAAGCCGTTAGTACTTAAGTCGAAGTAGTTAAAAGAACGCCTACTACCTTCAGGTGCATCGAGTAAATATGTCACGTAAATTGTATTCGATAAAGAACATATTTGGCCTGCTATAATTCCGCCATTTTCTACAGCAGTGTCTATATTGCTAAGCTGTCCTATTTTATGAGAAACATTACCCAGGATGCGTATATCCCATTCAAATTTTTCATCACGAGAAATTACAAATGTATCCATAAACTCAAAGGTATTCCATTGCATATTCAGTGAGTTTTTTTCTACAGTGCCAATATGAAGCAACCCATTTGTCATGTTTTTTTCTTGAGAAATATTATCACTAATTTTTGATGTAATTGCAGCAGACATCAATGATACATCTATGTCGTTCATGGTTGTTGTAATCGATCCACATCCTTCGCCGTAGTGATTTCTCTCCGGGCCGGAGTCGCCATACATAGCGGCTCTATTTGCATCGCTTTCAATACAAGTGGTATTTGCAAACGCCATAAGATCATCAACTCGAACTGATCGCTCTGCCCCTTCTATAGCAATAAGTCCCATTGTGGATTTTCCATACAATACACAATGAACAAGCTGTCCTGGAATTATTTTACAATGATGTGCCAAAAAATATCTTGTCGGTAATGACGCTGTAGAATCTATTATATAATTTGTTTTTTTGTTTAGGGAAAATCCCGTCGTTTTTCCCATTTGGCGAATGTCATTAAATATTGGTTTCGATTTGACATTGAGGCGCGAAATTTCCCTATGTAATAAGTGAGGTTTGCTAGGAATCAACGAATCAAAATCAGGCGTTATTAATCCATGTCTGGCATTATTATGGCTACTGAATATATCTTTATCAACGAGTTCAAACTCGTAACGACCAGTTTTTGCAAGGTGTAAAGCGATTTTAGAGCCGAGACTGCCGCACCCTAATAAAGCAATTTTTATCAGCGGATTAGCACTTTCCCCGGAAACGGCTTGCAAAAGCTTAGGGCTGCAACACTCAATAAAACTGGTTGGTTGAACAATACTCTTACTGAATTGAATTTTTTCATCAGACTCAATGCTGACGCGATACGGTAATAATTCCCACTCACTATTGGAACCGATAAGTTTAAAAGGTCGTCTGATTGCGAATATAATTAAAAATTCTTCGACAGGAATTTTCTTCTTTCTCTGGGGCGAACTATTATTGAAAATAGATAGTAGATATTTTAAACGTGCATCAAATGCTTCGTGTAAATCCAAATATTTTGCAAAATTACGAAGAATTTCAAAACTGGTGACCATTTCTGGTCTGTATTCGCCAAAGATCCTATTTTTTTTTGTTTGAAATAAAATGCCTGGTGAACATCTAATATCCGATGTGTTAATAATCCCAAGATATGATTCTTTGTAGTCACTATTTGCAGAACCAAAATGAGGTGATATTAGACTCCCTTCTAGGGTTTTACTTGAATCATTCCAGTAGTAATAACGAAAATCATAGAATCTCACGGTTTTGTTAATCGCGTTCAGTTCGTCTCGAACGGAATATGCATCAATAGTTATGGTGCCTGCAGTATTATCACGGCGCACATATTCCCATCCTTGAACGGGGCAATGTAATTCATCTGCAGCGGCATTGTTTAACCAATCATTCATTGCGTCCAGAATTGATTGTAACCCACGACTATGAAGTAAATCTTCTAGCGATGCGACAGTAACGCAGGGATAAACTAAATTCCCTGGTGTATATGGGTTGATGTGTGGAAGGTTGGTGGGAAAATCTTTTCTTAATCTAGGAGAAGGTGCGTGCTGAGGGTAATCTAAGGGTATTTTCCAGTAGACATCTTCTATTTGCTTTACACCGGTCGCCGATATTCCTTTTTTAAGGGTAATATTGGGCAGTGTAACTGCCCATTCAGTTTTTATGAAAACAACACCATCAGTGAAAGAAATATCACGGATGCGTTTAACTGCATAATGTGCTTCTATTTCTTGGATAGCTGAAAAAATAGCTGGGGGGATATTTTGTAAATCATCAACCATGTCCAATGGCATCTCCTGCACCCGCAAATAGAACTCCAGTTGCTGCAGTGCGTCTAACGTTTTTGCTGCTTGCTTGAGAAGTTATTATTTCTTCTTGAGGACCACTGTTAGTTAACTTATAAGTAAGTACTGCTGGCCCTCTACTATTTGCAGGATTATGGTTTTGAATGCATTTAAATTCACCATCTACTTCATCAGCAATGTTTTCATATTCTTTCTTTGCCTGGTAGTTAGGTGGATCTCTATCATCATCTTTGATTTCATCACTGCTTGAAATAATGACAGCGCCCTGTCTAGCTTGGCTTAGTGCTGATTTTGCGTCGGAAGACACCTGAGGGTTTTTAACTTTACTGTAACTATCATGTGACAAGGTGTGCCAAGAACAATGATGGGGAGCTAGTAAGATGTCATATTTCAGCTTGTCCGTATCTTTTTTGTATTTGTCCCACATGAGATCCCATACCTCTACACCGGCGTCTCCAGCCAGCAATATATAGTTAGATATAGACGCACAACCATGACTAGCAATTCCCCATTGAATTATAATGCTAGAACGGTTTTTATCGGGATTAGCCCCATCCTCAAATTCATCATCTGTTATTGGCCCTAAAACTGATGCTTTGAGTTCCTTGATATGAATTTCATTTAGTGTGTCAATAATATCTTCATTTTGGTAGACGATGTTCATTATGTCATCTGTTTTGCCATCAACGTCTTTACCGATTAAACGAATCCGATTGCCTTCGTTGCTAATGGTCTTCTTTTCTTTGTAAATATTTACACGACGCTTTGCTTCAGTATTAAATGCGATAGCATCAGTACAAAGACTATTATTTTTGCTTTTACGACGAAAAATGAGGGGGGATGACCATATTTCTCTTGTGAATATTTTACCTTTATCGCCGCCTATGGGTGATACGTATTCATCTGGTGCTCCCTGGTGAAAATGTTCTTTGAATCCTTTAATGTGATCTTCGTCAGGATGGGTAAGGATCAAGACATCAACATATGGGCGTCCTTTGCTATCTTTTTCTAACATTTCGTGTAATTTTTCAAGCACGTCACATTTATCGTCGTCTGATTTGCCATTCTGTCGAATGTGCATATCTATGAGAACATAGTAATAGCTATTGTTTGATGCAATTTTTAATAGTGACATGTCGCCATTTCCGACAGGAAAATGGCTGGCAGTTGATTTTTTGCTCATTTTTACTCCTTTTGTCTGAACTTTGTAAAATGATTAATATAACTTGGTTGTTTTGGGTGTAAATTCGCTCACTACCTACATATGCTGACGAATAGAAGAAAGTGCCGATTTATTTCGCCACTTTCTTAATATCACCAGTATTTATTAATAATGGGGTAACTAGAAATTGAATTACGTGGATACAGATCGCTTTTATACGCAGATTGAAGTTGAAGAAAATCTTGAAGACCTAACTAAAGTTGATATGGCTAGGTTGGTACAAATTTTTTCTGTTTTGGGCTGTTCTAACCGAGCTGGCATGTCGGGGAATGATGTGCTTCATCATGCAATATGTCAGGTTATTGCGAACGAGCGACCATGGCCAAAATCTATAAATATTATTAGCTATTTGACACAATCTGGTCGAAGTGCCATTAGTAATGAAGAAGATAAAAGATCCAAGTTATTCGTAACTCCTACTATCGATGAAATAGCAATCGAAAAAAACAATGAACTTATACCGACCAGTGCAGTAGCTAAATTTTCGCATCCATCCCCACTATCAGAGTTTGAATCAATTCAATCTCAAATTATCATTAAGCAGTGGATAGAAAACATCCTGCAGCTATTTGGAGAGGATAAGGAGGCAAGTTGTTTTATTGAACAGAAAATTGCAGAACAGAAAAAATCTAGGATTTTAATTATTTGTGAACTTACCGACCAACTTTATAGAAACGTTGAAAAGAGAATAAAAGATAAAGTGAGAAAGCGATTTCCAAATGGTCTTCCCTGGGGTGAAATAGAATCATGAATATAGATTTCATAAAGCAAATAAATGAATATGTAATAGAGGCTACATTGGAAGTCAGCGACGACAAAATTTCATCTAAAATTGGTCACGCCAATTACCCTACTTGGGAGGATATTCATTCGCTGGAGTCCTTCATTTCTGGAGTCGTAACGGAAAAAAGACAGCAAAGATTGAAAGAAAACAGGGCTGTTTATTTAAATTCGATAAAAGATCAAGACCTTAAACTCAGGCCTGCTAACACCGCAAAAACTATTCCACAAATGCTTACCGATATAGTTGCTGTAATGCAGGACAAAGACAGAGTCCCAAAGGGTTTACTTGTTGCCTTTAGAGAACAGGGACAGGACGGTAATGAGGGCGATATTAAAGAATTGTGGCAAACGCTGGTGGAGCTGGGGCTTATTGAAATTGATGATGACCAATAACAATGCCATTCAAGAGACAGCCTGAAGATATTTTAAAAGAGTTGGGAATCTATGAGCCTGATGACATCGACTTAGATTTTATTGCCTTTTCACTCGGAGCAGAAGTAAAGCGTAGTTCATTATTTGATTGTGAAGGAAATATCATAGGAACGGATAGAAAAGCAATTATAACAATTAACGAAGATGCTTCCCTAACAAAACAGCGATTTTCACTTGGGCATGAAATTGGCCATTGGATCAATGACCGAGGGAAAAACTTGACTTATCGTTGTGATACTCATGATATGAGACAGTATTATATTAAGAAAAATAATTTTAGGCAAAATGTAGAAGTGCGTGCTAATCAATTTTCTGCTCGATTAATAATGCCAACATATATTTATCAGCGATACTTGAATGATCTAAGGATTACTTTTGAGACCATAAAATACATAGCTGATTTATTTCATACATCCTTAACTAGTACAGCTATTCGTCTTGTCGAGGTAAGTAGTCTTCCGTGTATGCTTGTGTGCTGGAGAAAGGATGGAAAAAGATTGTGGTTTAAAAGAAATACAATAGTACCAGAGGCAATTTGGCCACATGATAGAATTGTGCGACTGCAGAGTACTTTTTCTTTTTCAAGTGGGTTAGAAGTTGATGCAGATAAATGGATTAGTACAGATGGGTCTGAGAACTTCACAGTTATTGAAAGTGTTTTCTCAAATGATTATGGCCGCTTTTCGTTAATATGGTGGAAAGATGAAGCTCAGTTAATAAATGTGAAATGAAACATCCAGTATGAAATTTTTTTTCATACCTACAATGGGCAACTTTGCACTTGAACATGTAAAAGATGATGCTTTTGTTTACGCGTTTACTCTTGCAATTTCCGAACGACGCTATCCTACTGCACAGAAGAGAGCTATTCAATATTCGTCACTGAGCGTGTCTCCATACGAAGCGCAGCGGCCGTATTTTCAGGAGGGGTACTTTGGTTGGGGTATTTCAATATAAGTTGATAAATACACAATCACATTATGATCTCTGTAAGAAACTTACTGAAAAATTTCAGATAACGAAAAGAGGTTTTCGGGGTGGGGTTTTGACCAGATACCAGCAGGTACTTTATGTTCAAAAATAATAGTGCTTGTTATACATGAAATTTTATCAGAGATTAAATCGCAATCATGCCAACAAATGAATTGAGTTTCAAACATAATATTAAAAAATATGTTGATGACTTTATTTAGCAATATTAAGATTCCAAATTTTGAGGGAAAGTACTAAATTGTAGTGTCATGGGCATCGAATTTTTTGAGGGATAAAACTTGAGGATGAAAAATAGACTATCTGTTTGTAAGGGCTTAAGTAAAGGGCATATTTTTATATGCCACTAAATATTTATGCGACTGAAGGTCACCATAATTCACAATATTATCCGTTTGTGTTCCAATACAGGTGCCCAGCTTCACTTGATTAAGCCATTGGGATTTGAATTGGATGACAAGCGTCTTCGCCGGGCCGGGTTGGATTATCGGGAGTGGGTCACCGTCAAGGTGCATGATAGTCTGGAGGCATTTCGCCAGCAAGTAGACAATCCGCGTGAATTTGCCTGTTCGACCAAAGCGAGTACCCACTATCATCAAGTGAGTTTCCAGCCGGGTGATGCACTGGTTTTTGGTCCAGAAACCCGTGGTTTACCCCATGAATATTTAACATCATTAGCGAATGAGCAGGTTATTCGAATCCCCATGAAGCCAAATAGTCGTAGTTTGAATTTATCGAATGCCACTGCAATTATTTTATTTGAAGCTTTACGACAATGTGGTTTTCAAGAAATGTAGCTTATTCGTTATTGACGTCGAACAAGGTAGTTTCGGCTTGGTTATGGCCGATTTGTATCATCTCTTCTGCTCGATAAAATTCGTAGAACGAACAGGCATTTCTTGGGATGGTGATAATGACGTCCGGTGAATAAGCGGCAAGCTGTAAGTGAGTAATTTTGCTCTGCATGGTCTCCATTGATTTGGTGATGATGTCAAACAGTGTTGTATCGTAAAACGTTGGATTTTTCTGTTTTGGTTGTCGTCCGGTAATAAATTGCTTTATTCGCTGATGGTTGGTATTGATTGGTTGATTTGTTTTTTGTGTAATTAATTTGGTTTGTGGTTTGCCATTGAGATTTACCGCGATGGTTATGTCGGTTTTATCGTTGAGGGTAGGCGCAATAGGAATAGGGTTAATTATACTGCCATCAATAAGATGTTTGCCCATATATTCGTGGGGCGAAAAAATCGTTGGAATGGCAATGGAGGCATGAATCGCGTCAAATAATGGGCCATGATTGAGCCAAATTTCTTTTTGCTCATGTAAATCAGTCGCAACAGCAGTGTAAGATATAGGCAACTCTTCAATATTGTGGTCGCCAATCATTTCTTTGAGCACATGTATAATGCGCTTGCCCTTAAATAGACTATTGCGAGTAAACGAGACATCTAATAACCGGAGTACATCGATTTTTTCAAGTGCTTTTACCCATTGGGTATACACATCTAATTTACCTGTGGCATAGATTCCACCGATCAGCGCTCCCATGGAAGATCCAGCGATAGAGCGAATTTCAAAACCGTTGGCAAGTAACCATTCAATAATTCCAATGTGTACTAATCCTCTGGCCCCGCCACTGCCAAGTACCAGAGAGACTGTTTTTCTTGATTTTGTTACTTTCATTTGTGTGTTTCCTTTTGTCTCCGTTATTATGCACCAAATGAATAAGGAATGGGTACTCAGAGATCATCTCATCATGAGCTAATCCCGGCAGTAATAGCCGCGAGTATCAATAGCAGGCCGTGTCAAAATTTAATAGGATGATAAGGAATGGGCCACCGTAAACGATGATTGAAGAGGTTGAAAATATAACATTGCTAGGGTTGTTGTTATGTCGCCAATTTCTTATCGGTGTTCAGATTTTAATGAACGCGCTAATAAATTGCGAACGGCCTGATGAGGATTCAGGTTTTCATAGAGTACCTTATAAACTTGTTCTGTAATGGGCATATCTACGTCATGTTGATGGGCGAGCTGGTAGACCTCTTTAGCGGCATAAACGCCTTCTGCGACTTGACCTAAGTCTGCTAAAATAGTACTGAGTTCATTATTTTGAGCGAGCGCGAGTCCGACGCGTCGATTTCTTGATTGATTGTCGGTACAAGTTAACACTAAGTCACCTAAACCGGCTAATCCCATTAACGTTTCTGAGTGAGCCCCTAAGGCGCTACCTAAGCGTTGAATTTCTGCTAAACCTCGGGTAATTAGTGCGGCTCGGGTGTTGGCTCCTAGGCCTAAGCCATCGGCGATGCCAGCCGCAATCGCTAGTGGGTTTTTCACTGCACCACCGATTTCTACCCCAATAACATCATTGCTAGTATAGGCACGAAAATTTTCATTATGCAGAATTTCTGCGAGCTGGAGAGAAAAGTCTTTGGTGAATGAGGCAACGGTGACGGCGGTTGCTGATCCTTGGGCAACTTCTTTGGCAAAGGTTGGGCCGGAAATAATTGCCATCTTACGTTGTTGCCCGAGTTCTTCAAAAACTAACTGATGCATGAATTTACATGAACCGTGTTCAAAACCTTTGGTGGCCCAGGCGATTTTTGCGGATGGCTTGATGTGGGGTTTTAGCTCGGTTAAGGTTTGCCGGAATCCTTGGCTGGGTATGGCCAATAAAATAATATCTGCTTGTTTGACTGCGGTATGCATGTCTGTGGCAATGGTCAGCAATTTGGGTAGGGTAATACCTGCCAAATATTTTTTATTTTCGCGTTGTTGACGGAGTTTTTTTAATTGCGTCTCATTGCGTCCCCACAATAAGGTTGGATGGCCATTTTGGGCAAACAGCACTGCTAAAGCAGTGCCCCATGCGCCTGCGCCGAGGGTGGCGATTTGCTGTTTCATCACACTTAGTGTTTTGTCGGTGATTGTTGATCCGTGCTATCGGTCTGTTGCTGTATGTGCTGTTGGTATAGCGCATCAAAATTCACCGGGGATAAAATGAGCTGTGGAAAGCCACCTTTAGTGACAATATCTGAGATGGCCTCGCGGGCGTAAGGAAAAAGAATATTGGGGCAGTAACTTCCTGCCATGACACCTAAGTCTTGCTGGTTGTATCCTTTTACGTTGAAAATACCGGCTTGGTGTACTTCTGCCAGGTAGGCGGTTTTTTCTCCAATTTTAGCGGTGACAGTGATGGTCAATACAATTTCTTGCACATCATCGCCAATGGTTTTTGCGTTGTTGCTGAGTTGTAAATTAACTTCAGGTTTCCATTCTTCACGAAAGATGTCAGGTGTGTTTGGTGCTTCAAAAGACATATCTTTCACATAGATTTTCTGTATTGAAAATTCTCGATCTGATTTTTGCTCATCGGATGGTAGATTTCGTGATTTTTCGTTCATTTAAATATCCTGCGTTTATATTTCTCTAAAAATAAATAGCTTATCAATCATTGTAAGTGAACTAACCGGTTTGGCTGTTATGCTGTGTTCATGATATTAGATGAGTTTTAGCCGTGTATCTAATTCTCCTGCTAAATCAAGAATACACATGTCGTCAAAACCACCGACATGAAAGTTATCAATAAAAATTTGAGGTACGCTGCATCGACCGCTGATGTCAATCATTTGTTTTTTTAAGTTGGCATCGAGATCAATGCGTTTTTCTTGGTAATCGACGCCTTTTTGCTCAAGTAATTGACGGGTCCGAATACAAAAAGGACACCTGGCAGTAGAATATATGATGACTTTTGGCATAAAGCTGACAAACGAATTATTTTTTGATGATCGGTAAATGTGCATTTATCCACGCATTGATTCCTCCCGCTAAACAAGAGAGTTGAGTAAATCCGTGTTTTTTGAGAGTGAGATAAGCTTGTCTTGAGCGATTACCGGATTGGCAACTGATCAATATGGGGGTTGATTTGTATTTTTCCAATTCTCGGGCGCGTGCTTCGAGTGCGCCTACTGGAATGTGAATGGATTTTTCGATGTGTCCTTCGGTGTATTCTTTTTCAATTCTGACATCGAGTACCACAGCATCATCTTGGTTCATAAAGCGAATGGCGTCTTGGATCGCGAGTTCTTTGACGCCCCCGAGCATCGGTTGTACCCAGGTACGTGTAATTAATACGATGATAATCACCAAAAAACCAAATAACAACCATTGATCAACGACAAATTCAGTAAATTGTTCCATTATTATATTTTCTCAAATCAAAAATGTTCAGTTAAACCTGCATAAATTCATCGGAATTTGGCCATCAGGTAAGGCGATTATGCGATATATTACTGTGTTGTTTGATGATTTCTCTGAGAATTAGGTTGATTGGATTGGCTAAATCTAAGCTCGGAGAAGCCCACAATAAGACGGTGCTGAGTATACCTTTTTTTTTCAAGCCAATATGATATTTAATTATATGGTTGGCACCACATGGGGGTAATTGTAACCATTTATCCAAAAAAACGAGGGCTTCTGTTTTGGTGTACGGTATCGAAAGTGATATATTTAATCCGCTTGTTTGATAGCATGGACAGATAGGCCACTGGATGTTCAGCGTTAGGCGATGTGAATCCCGATACGGCTATTGCGAGTGCATTAACTTAGGTTGGTGCAAAAAACATCTCGCATCATACCAATTAAGCGGAGAGTTCGCGCATCACCTATGCGGTAATATACCCTGTTTGCATCTTTCCGAGAGGTTAAAATACCCTTTGCTCGGAGAATGGCAAGGTGCTGAGAAATATTACTTTGTGAGGTGCCTACATGCTCAACAATATCTTGAACGCTTATTTCATGATCACCCAAAATACATAAAATTTTGAGCCGCAAAGGATGAGCCATGGCTTTCATGGACAGGGCTGCCTGTTCAATGTCCTCATTGCGAGTGATTATGATGGAGTTTTCATCAGTGCCCATAATTTCATCACCCTACAAACTAGCTCATAAATAAAACATCATACAACAATACACTAACATGAATAGCCTTCTTTGGTAAAATAATCGTGATTAGTATCACGATGGCTTTTTTTCAGAGTATAGATCGTTCAAGGCGAATGCCAGAATGAATTATACTATTGTCAACGGTATATTGCTGCTTTAGGAAGACTATAATTGGGCATTGCTCTATCAGGAAATTGTTGGTGAAGTTAAATATTCGCGCCGGATTTAACATAAATGGCGATGTCCAAGGACGGCTTCTAAGTAAATATTTTTGAATAGATAACCGCTTATTAGTTTAATTGTTTTCAAGAAGAGTGAATCATTTTCGTTAATTTTGAACCAACAAGGAAAAGATCGTCGTGGCATAAAATCGATTATTGAAAAAGTGATATGTTATTTTATATTCAGCAGCATTGGTTGAATTGGGGTCTTTAGCGCTGATATCTGAATGAAATTTGTTCGGTTATGCGCGAGCGATGATTCGAGTTGAGCCAACCTGGGCTTCTAGCTAGCATTGCTCAGTACTGTGTTGGAATGATTTCTAAAAATAGTGCGAATAGCTTGCAGGCTATCGGATAAGAAGGTTTACCCGATGTGCGGTTATTTGACAAAGAGAAAAATATTGGCTGATTAAGTATCGTAATATGAAAACAAAAAAACATCCCGTTGTGCTGATTATTTTAGATGGTTGGGGTTACCGTAAAGATCCGGAATTTAATGCCATTGTCCAGGCGAATACGCCGACCTGGGATCATCTTTTAAAAAAATATCCTAATATGCTGATTCGTGCTTCAGAGGCGGCGGTAGGTTTACCGTCAGGCCAAATGGGTAACTCTGAAGTTGGCCATTTGAATTTAGGGGCTGGTAGAGTTGTTTATCAAGAGTTTTCTCGCGTATCGCAGGCCATTAAAACGGGGGGTTTTTTTAGTAATCGAGTGCTTACCGATGCGGTGGATCGGGCATGTCACCACCACAAAGCGGTGCATATTATGGGTTTGCTGTCGCCGGGGGGGGTGCATAGCCATGAGGATCATATAATCGCGATGGTGAAGTTAGCGGCACAGCGTGGGGCGAAAAAAATCTTTGTGCATGCATTTTTGGATGGGCGAGATACTTCGCCTAAGAGTGCGATATCCTCCATTGAGAAAATGCAACATTGTTTTGATGACTTAGGTGTTGGGCAATTTGCTTCGATTGTTGGGCGTTATTTTGCGATGGACCGAGATCACCGATGGCCTCGGATTAAACGTGCCTATGATGTGATTGCCGAGGGTGAAGCCCCTTTTCAGGCCGTCAATGCATTGACGGCGTTAAATAGTGCCTATGAGCGAAATGAAACCGATGAATTTGTGCAAGCAACCAGCATCCTGGCAGAAAACACCCAGCAACCGATTGCGATGGAAGATGATGATGTCCTAATTTTTATGAATTTTCGTTCTGACCGGGCTCGGCAAATTACACGGCCTTTTATTCAGCCGGATTTTAATGAATTTGATCGTGGCAGGGTGCCGAAAATTGGTTCTTTTGTCAGTTTAACCGAGTATAGTGAAGCGTTTCCCATTCCGGTGGCCTTTCCTCCTGATCGTTTGCCTAATGTCTTTGGGGCGGTGATTGCTCAACAGGGGTTGCGGCAGTTGCGTATTGCTGAGACAGAGAAATATGCGCATGTGACTTTTTTCTTCAACGGCGGCGAAGAGCAACCATTTGATGGAGAAGACCGAATCTTGATACCTTCACCGGATGTGGCGACGTATGATTTAAAGCCCGAGATGAGCGCCAGTGAATTGACTGACAAGCTGGTTTATATGATTGATCAAAAAATGTACGATGTGATTATTTGCAATTTTGCTAACCCCGATATGGTTGGCCATACTGGCAATATGCAAGCAACAATTAAGGCGATTGAATGCTTAGATGCTTGCTTAGCGAGGACGGTCACCGCCATTGAAAAAGTGGGTGCTGAAGCGATTATCACTGCCGATCACGGTAATGCTGAGTTCATGAGAGACAACAGCACTCAGCAAGCCCATACGGCTCATACCACAAATTTAGTACCATTAATTTATGTGGGGCATCGTGGCAAACTATATGAAAAAGGAGCGCTAGCTGATGTGGCACCAACGATGTTAGCGCTAATGGGCTTAGATAAACCTTCAGAAATGGGTGGACAGTCATTGATTAACCGGGATGGTTGAACCATAACCTAGATCCCAGGAATTGATCGCGGAGGTTGTCCGAGAAGTGGGAAGCCTGCTAGGTGGCTGATGCATCACTTACATACAAAGGCTCAATGATTACCTAAACGGGTTGGGCGTGTCAATTTATTTGTCTGACATCGCCGTTCAGACAAATTCAAAAAGCACGCTTTCCTAAGGATGGCATATATGCCAAAGACATCGGATAAATTTCTGCGATCCGCCTTTTTTTGTACTATTTTTAGCCTGTTATGCTTCTGTATTTTTCCGCTAATTGCTGATGAATTAGCCAGTGATCAAAAAAATAAAAGACTGCGGGCTGAAATTAATGGATTGCAAACAAAACTGGCTGGCGATAGAAAAGAAAAAGTAAGCATTGAAACAAAACTTGAACAGTTTGATCGGGAGCTTGCTCGATTAACGTCTCAACTGACAGTATTAGCGGTACAGATCGGTGATAAAGCAAGTGCTTTGATCAAACTGGAAAGCCGCCAGCAGTCGCAGCAAAAAGATTATCTTGTCGCCAAACAAGATTTATCGATTTATTTGCGGGCAAGTTACCTGATGGGTCGCCAGCCTCAGATTAAGATGTTACTTAATCAAGAACAGCCGGATCGATTGAGTCGGATGTTATTTTATAACCAATATTTTAGCCAAGCTCAATTAGCGAAAATAAAACACATGTTGGAACAGTTTGCACGCTTACAGGAGACGGAAAACCTCTTGAGCGCCGAAAAAAGTACACTGCAACTGTTGAAGTTTGAAACCCAAGACCAGAAAATCAAGCTTGAGACGACACGCGAGCAACATGCCGAGGTGATTGCCCAGCTTGAAAATGAAATAAAATCTAAGCAAGCCAAGTTAAAAAAATTGCGAACGGATGAACAAAAACTTAGCGAACTGGCTAAGTCGGTCATCGCGATCGTGAAAAATGTTACTCCGAAGCGAGCACCCGGCACGCCTTTCGCTAAGTTAAAAGGTAAGCTTAAATGGCCAGCTCAAGGGAAAATCAAGGCCCGTTTTGGGGCAGCGCGTATCAGTGGTCAACAACGATGGCGCGGTGTGCTTATCGAAACAAAAACGAGTGAAGATGTGCGGGCGGTTTCCAATGGCCGAGTCGTATTTTCTGATTGGTTGCGTGGTTATGGGTTTGTTATGATCGTTGACCATGGGGCTGGCTATATGAGTTTGTAT
>VAPK010206279.1_pt1 | contig 15508 bp, 12 predicted proteins | sample 3395031 | NCBI WGS metagenome assembly VAPK01 (sample SAMN08290443, study PRJNA428436) | hydrothermal vent metagenome | isolation source: Deep-sea hydrothermal vent chimney 1 | place: Pacific Ocean: Juan De Fuca Ridge
AAAGCATTACAATTTGAAAATATTAAGAAAGTAACGACTATTCTTGAAAAATCTGATGCTAAACATGCTAAAGAATTAATACAATTGTCTGATAACTTAGGTAGAAAACACCTTTGGGTATTCGGAGGTGACGGATGGGCATATGATATTGGTTATGGTGGATTAGACCATATACTATCTTCAGGAGAGAATATAAATGTATTGGTAATGGATACCGAAGTGTATTCTAATACTGGCGGACAAACCTCAAAAGCAACACCAATTGGTGCTAGTGCAAAATTCTCTATTGCGGGGAAAAAGACAGCTAAAAAAGATTTAGCCTTACAGGCGGTTTCTTATGGTAGTGTGTATGTAGCACAGGTTGCTGTTGGAGCAAAAGACATGCAGACCATTAAAGCTTTTAAGGAAGCTGTTGCTTATGATGGACCGTCGATTATTATTGCCTATTCACATTGTATAGAGCATGGATATGATATGGGTATGGGAGCTGAGCACCAACAAGTAGCTGTTGCAACAGGGTATTGGCCATTATTCCGTTTTAATCCTGAGAATCCGAAAGGCAAGAAATTCAAATTAGATTCTAAAGCACCTGTTGGGAATGTGTCCGACTTTATGTATAAAGAAGCACGTTTCGCACGTGTTAAAAAGATGGATGCGAAATTTGCAGCTCAATTATTAGAAAAAGCACAAGAAGGTGTAGATGATAAATGGGAACGTTTGCAGATTTTTAGTAATTTGTAAATTAGAGTTATTAAATTAAAATGCTGAGCTTTAATTATAAAGTTCAGCATTTTTTTGTGATATAAATCACAAAGAGATTTTTAACTCAAACCATAAAAAAGACCCATTTTAACCTTTTTTTAGCCAAATTCATCAGAAATAGCTTTTTAACTATTGCTAAATACAGGACTTTCGTAGTGTAAAAATAGATACATTATGATACGGATTATTCTTTTAATTATTCTCATTCTTTTAAAATTCACCTTTTCTTATTCTCAAAATAGTATTGAAGGCAGAATAAAGGATACTGAAAAATTGTCATTACCATTTGCAAACATTGTTTTGTATGAAAATGAAAAACCTGTAACGGGTGTGGTTAGTAATGATGAAGGGTTTTATATTTTCGATAATATAGCTGACGGAACCTATCTGATTGAAGTTTCGATGTTGGGTCTCAAAACTATAAAATCTGAATCATTTCAGTTGTCAGAGGATAATAACTCTAAAAAATTAGACTTTACTTTAGAAGAAGAATCTCAAACACTAAATGAAGTTGTTGTTAAAAGCAAACGCCCAGTAATTAAGCAAACTGCTGAAAAACTAGTCATCAATTTAGAAAATTCTGAGATGGTGAGTAATAATTTACAAGATGTAATGAAACGAATTCCTGGAGTTATTGTTACCAATAACGGAATAAGTTATGCTGGTCAAAGTGGTATCAGAATACTAATTAATGGGAAAACTACAGAATACATGGATATTGAAACCTTATTACGTGATTTTCCTGCAGATAATATTGCGAAAATAGAATTGATAGAACAACCAGGATCTGAGTTTGATGCTGAAGGCTCAGGGCCAATTATCAATATTATTTTAAAGAAAAATATAAAGTTAGGAACTCACGGAAATGTAAAGGCATGGGTTGGAGAAGATCAAGGCATTGAATATGGTACAAGTGCTTCTATTGCAAGCTATAAAAATAAACTAAATTGGCAAGCAAGTGCAGGCTATTCAGCACCAACATGGCGTGAAGATTTATTGATTACAAGAGAAGTGGCTAATACTACATATGATCAGGTTACTATTTCACCTTACGCCCCTAAAAACTTTAGAGTGAGTGCAGGTATTGATTATTATATCAATGATAAACATACTATAGGGTTAGGTTTAAGACGTCAAAACTCAATGTCAGATAGAATTTCGTCTGATAAAACATCAATAATTACCAATAATATTACCGATGTTTTGAATACTGAAAATCATTATGATAGAGATAGAGTTGTATATAATGTCAACCCTTATTATGAATTTGATACTAAAAAAAATAAGTTTACGGTAGATTTTAATTACGTTAATTATAATAATGAAAATGTAAACAATTTACTTAAAGTTGGTCAGAATACTATTGACTATGATAATCAGCGGTATTTTCAAGATGGTAGCTATGAAATTAAAACCTATAAAGGAGATTATAAACACACCTTTTCAGATGATATATCTTTAAGTTTAGGTACAAAATATGCACAAGTAAATACAGATAATGACTTGCGTTCATTTACACAAGATATCAATGGAACATTCAATTTTATTGCTAATGAAAGCAATCGTTTTTTGGTTGATGAATCTATAATTGCATTTTACTCTAAATTGAGCTTAACCGTTGATAAATGGTCATTTTCTGGAGGATTACGTTTTGAAGATAGCAAAACAATAGGAACATCTACAAGCGATAATAAAACAAAAGAAAGAAAAATTTCTAAACTTTTCCCAAGTGCATCTATTAGTAGAGAAATTACTAAGAGTATAGGTGTTGGTTTGTCGTACAGTTATCGTATAAGAAGACCTTCTTACAATTCGTTAAATTCATTTGTATATTACTACAACCCAATTGCATCCGAAAAAGGGAATCCGAATCTAAAACCAGCTTTTACCAATAGTTATCAATTTAATTTAACCTATGACGGACAACCTTTTTTTACGGTTGGATACAGAAGTACTAAAGACGCATTATTACAATTGATTACACAAGATGACACTACAGGAGAAATATCTCGCTCTATGGATAATTTAGATGAAAAGAAGAACTGGAATTTCAGACTGTTTGCTCCTCTTAGTTTTATAAAAGGAGTAGAAGGGTATACAGGATTCATTGTAGATTATAACCAATTATTGAAATCAGATGGGTTGGCAACAGCGTTAAATTTATCAAAATGGAGTTTAACTTGGTACACCAGTGCAGAGTACGAATTGCCTTGGAAAATAAATTCAGAGATTTCAGGATTCTACTCTACAGGACATCTTGAAGGACAAGTAGAAATGGAATGGTTAGCAGGGATGGATTTTGCCATAAGTAAAAAGTTTTTGGATGGTAAATTAAAAGCAAACTTAGGCATGCGGAATATTCTAAACCGTCAATATAACGGTAAGATTAGGTATGCAAATATTAATGCTGATATTTTAAGTAGAGAATCCAAACAAAATATATATTTACAATTGACCTATAGTTTTGGTTCTAAATTTGGTAAAAAGAAAGAGAACCTTAACTCTTCTCAAGATGAAGAAGATCGGATTAATGATAATAATTAGTTTAACCTTAAATACGTTTAATGAAACAAAAAACATACTCTTTTTTAATATTTATACTTATATCAGTTAACTCATTTGTTTTTGGACAAGAAACTACAACTTCTAATAACGCATTTAATTTAGAAATCGGTTTAAACAATACTTATGTTAAGGATGTTAATTTTTCGCCTTTAAATTACTTAGGGAACTCTTTTGATGTCAAATTTGGTTATATTCGAAAAACAAAAAAATCAAACCTATTTTTTTCTTCACTTAATTTCAATTCAGGAGTTTTAAAAACGAACGCGTCAGGTTTATTTAATTCAAATAGAGCTTTAGGGAGCATCAAAATAGGTTATCTAAAAAACATTAAAAAAGCAACTTCTAAAACTAATTTTTATGTAGGTAGTCAATACAAGACTTACTTAAGTATGCTGTTTTATGAAGGAACAGATTCTTTTTCATTTTTTGGTTTACATAGTATTGATGTTATTGGAAGTTTAGATTACAAGTATAATAATAAGCATAGTGTAAATGCTTCTGTTGGTCTGCCAATTATTGGATTATTGGTTAGACCACCATACTCTGGAATTGACAAATTCCTTGCAGAAAATGAAAATAATTATTTCAAAATTATCACCAATGGAAAATTCACTTCATTAAATGATTTTTTCGGTTTAGATTTCGGACTATCTTATAAATACAAGTTAAATAAAAAATGGAATTTATTAGTCAGTAATAATTTCCATTATTATAAAACAAAATGGAACGACATTAATAAAAATATAGATAATAGTATTACTGTTGGGACACAATTTAATTTTTAAGCAATGATAAAAAAGGCAACAATTCTATTAACAATTCTAATTACATTCATTTCGTGTGAAAAAATATTTTTAGGAGAAGATGAAGTCAATAATCCTGAAAATAATTTTGAATTATTTTGGAATGACTTTGATAAACACTATGGATTGTTTGAAGCCCGAAATTGGGATTGGGATAATGTTTATAGTCAATATCGACCGCAAGTTAATTCATCTACTACTGATGATGAATTATGGAATATTTTTAAAGAAATGATAACTTCTTTAGATGATAGTCATACAGGAATTTCAAAAAACCCTGATAATGATAATTTGTTTTTTTTGTCTGGCTCTGAAGGAAATGAAATTGTGGAGCAAGAGTTTAGTATAGAACTACTAAAATCAAAATATTTAGAAGATGTTGTACACTTTGATGGAAATGAAAATGAACCTGAAGATGATGGCTTTTTTTATGGAAAAATAAAAGACAAAAACATTGGATATATTTATTTACAAAATATAGATTTAAGCGGAAGTGCTGATGTGTTTGACGACATTCTGAATCAGATTGGCTCATATGATGCTATAATATTTGACATTCGAAATAATGAAGGAGGAGATGATATTTATGCAGAAGAAATTGCAGGAAGATTTGCAGATGATGAGCATTTTATTTACACTGTTCAAGAACGGAATGGTCAAAACCATAGTGATTTCACAGAAAAGAAAAAATATTTTTCAAAACCAACTGGAGCCAATAATTACAGTAAACCAGTCATATTGTTGACTGACCAAATTACTGTTAGTGCCGCAGATATTTTTACGTTACATATGAAATCATTTCCAAAAGTTACTCAAATTGGTAGTACTACTGCTGGTGATTATTCAGATATAGGTATGCTTAGGTTTCTGCCAAATGGATGGGTATATCATTATTCAATTATGATGTATTTATTACCAAATGGAGAAAGTTTAGATGGAATTGGTAGTATCCCAGATGTGTATATAAAAAACACAATAACTAATATACAAAATGAAGATGATAAAGTAGTAGAAAGAGGAATTCAATATTTGTTTGATGAATATGGAATAGAATAAAAACGACTTAGAACAATGTGTAAAAATAATAGCGGTTTTAGTGCTTAATTCAAAGTTAGTACCTTTGAACAAAGGGTAGTGACAAATTGAAAATAAACACCTAGAAACCCGCTAATCTTTTTATGCCAACCGAAATGAATACAAAATTTAACAAATCTGATTACATATTACTTATAGTATATTTTGTGGTTGCAACAGCTATGAATGCCTATGCTTATTATCTTGAAGATTCAAATATTATTGAATATTTGATTGATTTTCCTTCACAAATAATAAGTGCATTGTTGTTGATATATCTATTTATGTATTGGCTAATTCCTACTTATATTGTCAACCAAAAAAAATATTTTCATTTTGTTTTTTTCGGACTTTTAATCCTATTTGTTATAGGGATTGTAGACCATACTTTATGGTTTTGGTCAGGAAACAATGATTGGAACAAATACCCTACAGGTCTCTCTTTTTTTTTAGAAGGAACTTCTACTAGTGCAAATAATATGAGTTTGCCTTTTGGGTTATTATTAACCAAAAAATTCTATGAAAGTCAAACTCAAATTATTGACATTCAAAAACAACAAAAAGAAAATGAGTTAAAGTTGCTACGCTCACAATTAGACCCTCATTTTTTGTTTAATAATTTAAATACACTTGATGCACTAATTGATAGTAATCCTGAAAAAGCAAAGGAATATATTAATAGATTGTCTTTAATTTATCGTTATCTAATTCAAACAAAAGATGCAGAAGTAATGGAGCTGTCAGAAGAACTCAATTTGGCTGAGAATTATCTTTTTTTGATAAAAATTCGTTTTGGAAATGATTATGATTTTAAAATTACTAAAAACACAGGGCTATCAGAAAAATTTATCCCTACAGGGGCAGTTCAAGCCTTATTAGAAAATGTAGTAAAACATAATAAAGCACAGAATAATACTAAAATCATGACTTCTATTGAAGTAAATGATGATTGGTTAATTGTAACCAATACAAAATCTAAACTGGCATCAACACAAGAATCTTTTGGTACAGGCTTAGAAAATTTAAAAGCACGTTATCAATTATTATCAGACAGGAATATAGAAATAAAAGAGAATTCATTAGATTATAAAATTTCAATTCCCATTATTAAATTGAGCCAAGAAGCATAGTTTATGAAGTGAGTATGTTAGTCCAGAAGTATCGGAATGACAGTTAAAAAACAACGATAAGTACATGAAAATATTAATTTTAGAAGATGAAATTCCTGCTTACCAAAAGCTCATTATAAATTTAAATAATTATTTTAAAATTGATGAAATAGCTCACAATTGGGCACGTTCTAATGCTGAAGGTTTATTATTTTTGAAAGAGAACACGTATGATTTTATTTTATCTGATGTTCAGTTACTAGACGGTGTTTCATTTGACCTTTTCAATCAAATAGAAATCAATTGTCCTATTATTTTTTGTTCTGCACATGACGAATATTTATTTCAAGCTTTTAATACTAACGGTATTGCTTATGTCTTAAAACCTTATACACAAGAGGATTTTAAAAAAGCCTTAGACAAGTACCAATCCTTTTTTAAACAAGATAATTACACCATAGATAATGACATATTGGGTGCTTTAAAACTGGCTTTAAAAGAAGAACAGACCAATTATAAAAAGCGGTTTGTTATTAAAAAAGCAAAAGGAATTCATTTGTTACAAGTTGCAGATATTAGTATTGTTGAAGCATCAGGAGATTTCTGTATTGTAATTTGTTATAACGGAAAAAGACATACTATTTCACAAAATATAGGTGCTATAATAGAGCAGTTGTCGCCAAAAAAATTCTATAAAATTAACAGAAGTCAAATAGTTCATGTTGACTTTATAAAAAATATTGAAGGTCATTTTAAAAACAGATTACTCATTACGATGCAAGGTGTAAAAGAAAAAGTAATGACAAGCTCTTCTACAACTTCTGATTTTAGAAAATGGTTAGAATAGATACTCTAAATCTTAAAAATTTTGATAATCTGGGGGAGGTCATAAAAAACAAAGTGGATTCTTTTTTCTCTTCTAGTCATTCAACTTCAACACTGCCATAAATGCTTCTTGTGGAATGTCTACATTCCCAACTTGACGCATTCGTTTCTTTCCTTTTTTTTGTTTTTCTAACAGTTTACGTTTACGCGAGATGTCACCACCATAACATTTAGCAGTAACGTCTTTTCGTAAAGCTTTTATGGTTTCACGAGAAATAATTTTCGCTCCAATTGCTGCCTGAATAGGAATGTCAAATTGTTGTCGTGGAATTAATTGCCTTAACTTTTCACACATTTTTTTACCAATGCCATAAGCATTATCGGCATGCAATAAAGCTGAAAGTGCATCAACAGGTTGTGCATTGAGTAAAATATCTACTTTTACTAATTTTGATTCACGCATCCCGATAGGTGAGTAGTCAAAAGAAGCATATCCTTTAGATACCGTTTTTAAACGGTCGTAAAAATCAAAAACAATTTCTGCCAAAGGCATATCGAAAGTCAATTCTACTCTTTCGGTTGTTAAATAGGTTTGATTTGTAATTTCACCTCTTTTTTCAATGCATAAACTCATTACATTACCTACAAAATCAGATTTTGTGATGATAGATGCTTTTATGTAAGGCTCTTCAACTCTATTTAGTTTTGAAGGTTCGGGTAAATCAGAAGGATTATTAACTAATAAAATAGTATCAGGATTTTTATTGGTAAATGCATGATAAGACACATTAGGAACCGTGGTAATAACTGTCATATCAAATTCACGCTCTAGACGTTCTTGGATAATTTCTAAATGTAGCATTCCTAAGAATCCACATCGAAATCCGAAACCTAGAGCTGCAGAACTTTCAGGTTGAAACACCAAAGAGGCATCATTGAGTTGTAATTTTTCCATAGAATTACGGAGCTCTTCATAATCATCGTTTACTACAGGATAGATGCCTGCAAAAACCATAGGTTTTACATCTTCAAAACCATCAACAGCATTGGTTGTAGGGTTCTTTGCGTCTGTAATAGTATCGCCAACTTTTATTTCTTTTGCTTCTTTAATTCCTGTAATTAAATAGCCAACATCACCAGCAGTGATTTCTTTTTTAGGAACTTGGTTTAGTTTTAATGTGCCTACTTCATCTGCATAATAATCCTTATCAGTAGCTATAAATTTAATATGTTGTCCTTTTTTTATAGAGCCATTGAGTACTCTAAAATATGTTTCTACACCACGATACGAATTGTAAACAGAATCAAATATTAGAGCCTGTAAGGGTTCGTTTACATCTCCTGTAGGAGCAGGAACACGTTCAATAATGGCTTTTAAAATAGTGCCAACACCAAAGCCAGTTTTACCACTGGCATGAATGACTTCTTCAGGATTACAGCCTAATAAATCAACAATATCATCAGTAACTTCTTCAGGATTTGCACTAGGTAAATCTACTTTATTCAGAACAGGAATAATTTCTAAATCATTTTCTAATGCCAAATACAAATTTGAAATGGTTTGTGCTTGAATACTTTGTGCCGCATCAACAATCAACAAAGCACCTTCGCAGGCAGCTATAGATCGAGAAACCTCATAAGAGAAATCTACATGGCCAGGGGTGTCAATTAAATTCAAGATGTATTGCTCACCTTCAAACGTATAATCCATTTGAATAGCATGGCTTTTAATAGTAATACCACGCTCACGTTCCAAATCCATAGTGTCTAACAATTGAGCTTTTGACTCTCTTTCGGTTACAGTATTGGTAAAACCCAATAATCTATCCGCCAAGGTACTTTTACCATGGTCAATATGTGCAATAATACAGAAGTTTCTTATATTTTTCATACGTCGTAAATCATACTGTCGTTGGCGGACAAAGATACTTAAATATTTGATGTATTTTTGAAAAGATAAAACAAACCTATTTATGGAATTCCGTAGACTAAAAAAACGAAGAAAACCAAATTATGGAAAGGCATTACTATTGATTATTGTACTCTTACTTTTTATTTATTTGTGGCTGCATGCTGAAGGAATGATGGAACGATATTTTGGGAAATAAAATTTTCTACTTTTTCATGTCTCGTGTACTTACTTTGAAATTAAAATAACCATTCTTTTACAATTAAAATGTGCTAATTAGTCCTAATTGTTTGGTTTATCTCGTTTTATAAGTTGTTTATAGAAATTAGTTGAATTTTATCCTATTTGTTTTGTAAATTTAGAATGTATTAAGTTTTTTAATTTAAAATCAATCAATTATGACTAAATTAACACGAATAAAAAGGATTAGTAAGACAATACATTATATCGTATTTATCGCCTTTTTTGTAAATTGTTCATCTCAAAAGGCAACACTTTTTAATGGAAATAACTTAGATGGCTGGACAAATTATGGAACTGAAAAGTGGTATGTTGAAAATGGAGAACTTATTTGTGAAAGTGGTCCAGATGCAGAATATGGCTATTTAGGAACAGATAAACAGTACAAAAATTTTATACTTACCTTAGAATTTAAACAAGAAGCAAATGGGAATAGTGGTGTTTTTTTTAGATCTACAATTGAAGGGACTAAAGTAAGTGGTTGGCAGGTTGAGGTAGCTCCTCCTGGAAAAGATAGTGGCGGTATCTATGAATCTTATGGAAGAGGGTGGTTGATTAAACCTGATCCAGCAAAAGATAAAGCATTAAAGATGGGTGCGTGGAATACAATGAAAATAAAAGTTAAAGATGATGAAGTTACAACGTGGTTAAATAATATGCAAATGGTGCATATTGTTGATAAAAAAATTGGAAAAGGAGAAGGAGGTATTGCTTTGCAGATCCATGATGGAGGCGGTATTAAAGTTAGATGGAGAAATATTTACATAGAAGAATTAGAATAAAGAATAACCAGATGAAAAGCAATTTTAGTATATTGATATTCTTTGCAATTTTACTGATGTCGTGTCAGCAAAAATCAGGAAAGAAAGAAACAGAAAAACAAACCGAAGAAAATTCAGAGTGGATTTCTTTATTTGATGGTAAAAGTACTAAAGGCTGGAGAGCGTATAATGGTGATTCGTTACCTCCAGGATGGATTGCTAAAGACGGTGAATTGACTTTTGATACTAAACTGGGTTTAGAACAGAATTATAAAGGAGGAAAAGATATCATTTATGGAGATGAAGAGTTTGATAATTTTGAATTTTACCTCGAATGGAAACTTCCTAAAGGGGGTAATAGCGGTATTTTTTACCATGTAAAAGAAGGTTATAAAGGGATTCCAGAAGTCTCACCAGAATATCAACTTATCGATGATGTTAATTATGCTCAAATGCATGATTTGACAGCGTACAATACAGGTCTAGGTTATACAGAAAACCCCAGTGAATTAAAACCCTTACAACAAACAGGTTCAGATTATGCTATGCACCCTGCAAGTGCTGATAAAATATTACATCCTGTTGGTGAATGGAATAGTTCTAAAATTATTTTTACATCAGAAAAAGTAGAGTATTGGCTTAACGGGCAACTTGTAGTTTCGTTTGTACCTTGGACTGAAGAATGGTACAAAAAAAAGAACTCAGATAAATGGGCAACTAGTCCAGATTACGGAAAATTTAAAAAAGGATATATTGGCTTGCAAGATCACGCCAGCCCAATTTGGTTTAGAAACATTAAAATTAGAAAATTGTAAGCACATGAAAAAAAGAGAATTTTTAAAAAAATCGGTAATTTTAGCTTCTTCAACTGTTGTGTTACCTTCGCTTCTGTTATCATGTAAGGAAGTGAAAAAGGTTGCTGATGCTAAACATATTACACGTTTAAGAACTGCACATATAGGTGTTGGAAATATGGGAAGTGAAGATTTACGTGATATTTCATCACATGTAAAAGTTGATGTGGTTGCTTTATGTGATGTTGATGCTAATTATTTAGCTGCAGCAAAAAAATTACATCCAAATGCAAAAACCTATTCTGATTATAGAATTATGCTCAAGGAAATGGCAAATGAAATTGATGCTGTTATTGTTTCTACTCCCGATCATACACATGCACCAGCATCCATCATGGCTATGAATATAAATAAACATGTGTATTGTCAAAAACCATTGACACACCTTGTTTCAGAGGCTAGAGCTATGAAAAAGTTAGCTACAGATAAAAACTTAGTTACTCAAATGGGTATTCAGGTACACTCTTTTTATGATTATAAGTTAGCGACATTACTAATTCAATCTGGAATTATTGGTAAGGTACATACTGTAAGAGCATGGTCTCCAAAAAACTGGGGATATGATGGTCAATCACCAGAAGGAAAAGACCCTATTCCAGAAACTCTTGATTGGAATTTGTGGTTAGGTACAGCAAAAGAAAGATCTTATAAAGAAGAGGTTTACCACCCAGGAAATTGGCGTAAATTGATGGATTATGGTTGTGGAACATTAGGTGATATGGGTGTACACATATTTGACACACCATACAATGCTTTAGCCTTAGATGTTCCGATGACAATAAAAAATGAATGTAGAGCATCAAATGGTTTTGGGTATCCTGAAAAAAATAAAGTAACCTATGAATTTCCTGGAACAAAATACACAACTGACACATTAAAATGGGTTTGGTATGACGGGCCAGGAGCTCCTGAAATGCATGAGGATTTAAAATTGCCGAATGCGGTAGAACGTACTCAGAAAAATGATAAGGCATCAGTAAAAGATAAAATGTCACTTGAAACCGCAAAAACTATAGATGGTAAATTGCCTGAACAAGGAGCTATGTTTATCGGTGAACAAGGACGTCTATTATTGCCTCATTTTATGGATTTACCCAAAAAAATTGTAGGTGGAGCATATGTTGATATTTCTGCAGAAATCACCAAAGTCGAGAAATTAAATACTATGGGAAAACCTATACGAAACTATGCTTCAGAAGGGCCTAAGCATTATCACCAATTTATTGATGCTTGTTTAGGAAAAGATGAGTGTACAGCTCCTTTTTCGTATGCAGCTCGACTTACCGAAACGATATTATTAGGTGTGATAGCTGGGCATTTCCCAAACCAAACCCTTCATTGGAATAACGAAACGGCTAAATTTACAGAAGAAGAAGCCAATCAATATTTAGAATCTACATATCGTGAGTTTTGATAAACAAATTTTTAGAATTAAGAGTTAAGATGGAAGAGCTTTGATTCTTACAATGAAACGGTCTTGTTGCTGACACTTCATTCTGCTAGTTTTCTAATTAATTTGGTATTATTCATTTTCTGCAATAATTTTAGCAACTTCAATAATTTCATTGAGTAGTGCTTTGATATGTTTTTCTTGTGTTAGATTATTCATAATGGTCAATCGCAAATATCTTTTATTGTTTAATTCTGTTGAGGTAATATAAAAATTCCCTCTACGGATAATTTCATTTCTTAGTTTTAATTGAAAGTCATTGTCAGTACCAAATTTAGTGTATTGAAAGCATAAAATATTTGATTCTGGTTTATACAAACATTTAAAATCTGATTGTTGTTTGATGATCTTATAAAATCGATATGCGTTATTATAAGTTTCTTCAATAAAATGTGCCAATTCATTTTCACCTTCAGCTGCCAAAACCCAAAATAATTTAGTGCCTAGTGCTGCTTTAGTACATTCTACAGTATAGGGCATTAAATCAAAGCCCAGTTCTTCTTTATCATGAAAGAGATAGCTTCCTTTTTGTTGAAAAGTACGTTCCATAGCCTGTTGATCTTTGAACAGAACTGCTGCGGCAAGTGTAGATGTTCGCATCATTTTATGGGTATCCCAAATTAAAGAATCTGCTCTTTCTACACCTTTTAATAAGTGTTTTTTTGAATCAGAAATCAAAGCACTAGCACCATGAGCTCCGTCTACATGGAACCAAAGTTGGTTTTCTTGGCAAAACTGACCAATTTCATCTAGCGGATCGTATAACCCCGTAGCGGTAGTACAGGCATTTGCGACAACAGCCATAATTTTTTTACCTTGATCTTGTATTTTTTGATAAAGCGGAAGTAAAGTTTCAGGTAGCATTACTTTAAGATGATTTACGGGTACTGGTATGACCGAATTTTCACCCATTCCCATGATAGAAATTGCACGTGCTACAGAATAATGAGCCTCTTCAGGTACTAAAACAACTAACTCTTTAGGATTGCCATCTGTCCATGCTTCTGGTGCTATAGCTGCACGAGCAGCTAAAAGTGCTGTTAAGTTTGCTAATGAGCCTCCATGGGTTAACACACCACTTCCATTGTTTTTTAGCCGACTAAAATCACCTAGTTGAGAGCCTTTAAACCAACCAACTTTTTCTAACATCCAATGAATTAAAAAGCGTTCAATTACGGCAGCAGCAGGCCCCATTTCATAGATTGCCATCGGGTTATTGATTATGCCATGTATAAAATCTGCTATTCCAGAGGCTACATGTGGTACGGCAACTTGATGCCCCATATACTGCGGATGATGCATATGTTGTGTGTTTGCTAAATAAGCATCCATAAACTGATTGGCAGCAGTAGGGTTTAGACCGCCTTTTTTTATCCACTTTTCTAATTGTAAAATTTCTGCAACTTCTTCGGCAGGTTTTTGATGGAGTACTTTTCCTTTTCCTTGTTGACTTTCATGTAAATAAGCAACTAATTTGTCTAAGACAACAGTTGTCATATTTTTTAAGTCTTCAGGATTGCTTTTCATGTGATGTAATTTGTTAAACAATTGTGCTAATAGAATAGCTGAATAAATGTTTTAGAGTATTATTTATTGCTTAGGAAAATATTGAAACGGAATCGTCCATTCAGTACTATTATCATCTTCATAATCCTTTTTAATTTTTAAGGTATTTTCACCTATTGAAGTATTTGATAGGTTGATGTAACCTACTATCCCAAATTGTTTTGTTCTTGGGTGATAGTATTTCAGATATTTAACAGCCATTTTTTTATCATTTAAAAATACATGATTGTATTTTTGATAACAGTTTAAATAAAATAATCGTGCTTCTTTTCGTTGTTCGACTTTAGACTTGCTTTCATCTTCTACATACGTACCACAAATCTTTTTTCGCAGTTTTTCTTCATGGCTAAAAATTGGGATGAAAATTTTTAGATGGTTAGTTTGAATTACATCTGAGGTGATTTCAGGTGAGAGTAAAAAATTTAGTTGTTCATTCTCTGTTTTATAATAACCTGCATAGGTTTCGGTTGCATCAAAATAGACATCTTGTCTAATTAAATAGGGTATGTTTGTATTAAACATTTGATAAACAGTAATAAAAACCCCTGAAAATAAAAATACGATAATAAGATATATGATTGCCTTTTTCTTTTTAAAATTAGAGCCAAAAATCATGGTAATTTGTAAAATAGATTTATACAAAGGACCCAACATTAGTATAGAACCATATTTGACTATTTTGAAATACCACAATTGAAGAGCATCCTTTTCTTTAAAGGCTTTTAAATTTGCAACAATACTAATAACCATTTGAAGAAGATAAATAATAAGGGAAATAGCAACGGGTATTAGTAAATAGTAATAAGGTACATAATCTGACAATAAATTAAATAGTAATAAATAAATACTAGCCACTATTGCAATGTATAAATACGTGAGCAATAAAGCAAAAGCAGCAGAGAAAATAACGCTACATAACTCATCTACCTTTTGTATTGAATCTTTTAATTTAGGGAGTATCCCAACTAATTTTTCTGTGTAAATTTTTGAATAAGGGCTGTCTTTTATACTGTAATCAGGAAACACCGAATTTAAACCCACCAAACCAATCCAATAAGCTCGAAGAAAAAAATGGATTACAAACATTGAGACTAAAACACTTACTGCTATTAAGCCAAAAAATACTATAAAATACCCTATCATATATTGGCTAGGAGGTAGGATATCTATAAACCTATTGGTTGACCAATCTATTACTTTAAAGAGTTGAAAAGTTCCATAAATTGCAATTGCAGAGACGAGTAATTCTGCTTCCCAACTTTCATTTTTAAGTTTTTTCAGCCATTTTTTTGATTTAAAAGTCTCAGGTTGATTTTGAGCAGTTTCTTTTTCCATTTATGAGGGTTGGTTTCCTGCAAGATAAAGAATTTATTCTTGCTATAAAGAAAAAGTCAGCTAGTCCAATATTTTTTTAACCCGACCAACTTGTCCAGAAGCAAGCATTACTTTAATACCATGAGGATGTGTAGCTGAATTTGTCAAAATTCTTTTGATTGTACCTTCAGTAAGAATTCCCGTGCGTTGATCCTTTTTGAGTACGATTGCTACTTGTTGACCTATTTTGATGTTTTTTCTGGTGTTACCTTGCAT
>VAPK010009433.1_pt1 | contig 15507 bp, 15 predicted proteins | sample 3395031 | NCBI WGS metagenome assembly VAPK01 (sample SAMN08290443, study PRJNA428436) | hydrothermal vent metagenome | isolation source: Deep-sea hydrothermal vent chimney 1 | place: Pacific Ocean: Juan De Fuca Ridge
TCTGACTGTTCATTTCCGTCACTATCAACTGTAATTAAACAGGATGAAATTTTCATCTTATGAACGTCCAAACCGCAACATACCGGGTGCATAATAGAAATTGGCTGTTGTATTCTGTTTTTGAGTCATAGCTATTCTCCTTTTGGAAATAATTAAATGGCTTAATTTACCTTTTCATAAGGATATAGCTATGGCTCAATCTATTATTGTCCAGACTTAAGTTGCATGCTTCGTTGTGAAAGCATTTCATGGGTGTTAGTTATCAGGGGGAGAAGCAAAATAGCAACCCGGCAGGAGAATAATCAGCGCGACCGAAGATGCCTTCGTCTCAATCTGGTCCCAGCCCGGGAGGTGAATTGTTTGCGTCATGTATCGATTTGGTTTTTCTGCAAAATTCGACGGGATCCTGATGAATCATCACGTCGGCGTCGGGCCAGATCCGCAAGATTTCTTTTTCCACTGCCTTGGCAATACCATGGGCCTGCAGGAGAGGCATTTGATCGTCAAGTTCCAGGTGGAGCTGGATCAACATGGTCTGCCCGGACCGCCGGGTGCGGATACCATGGATCCCCTTGACCTGCGGGAGCATCCTGGCAACACGGCAAACTTGTTCCCTGATTTCCCGGGGCAGTTCGTGGTCCATCAGCATTTGGGCCGACTCGTAGCTTATCTTGCAGGCGCTGTAAAAAATATAAACCGCGATCAGGATGGCAAAGACCGGATCAAGGCCCGGCCAGCCGGTGGCGGCAAGAACAAGCGCGACAATGGTGCCGAGATTAGTCACCAGGTCCGTGGCATAGTGGAGGGCGTCGGCCCGGATGGCGGTGGAGTCGGTCCGCTTGATTACATGGTGCTGGTAGAGAAGGAGTACCAGAGTAACCGCTATGGCGATCACCATCATGGTCACGCCGGCTCTCACATCCTTGATCGGCTCCGGATTGCGCAGCCGTTCGACGGCATGAAACACCAGAAAAAGAGCAGAGCCGGCAATGAAGGAGGCCTGGGCCAGTCCGGCCAGGAATTCCGCCTTGCCGTGGCCGAAGCGGTGCTCGTCATCGGCCGACTTCAGGGAATAACGAACCGCAACCAGATTGACTGTTGAGGCGGCGGCATCCATGAGAGAATCCACCAGCGAGGCCAGGATGCTGAGGGATCCGGTCATGAGCCAGGCCAACAGTTTGCCGCAGATCAGGAGAAGGGCCACGAAGACCGAGGCCAAGGTCGCCCGTTTGAGCAAGACAGCAGTATGATGCCGGGAAGTTATCATAAAGGGGAACGTTCAACAAAAAAAAGGCCGCGGAGCTGCTGCCCCGGCGGCCGGTAATGATGTCTTCATGCACGATGAAGGGTCTAACAGCCTTTGAGGCCTCAGCCGCCGCTCGGATTTTTCTGGGCTGGTGCGCTGGCCTGTTTTTTGGCCTCGGCCGCCGAGATCATGATGGACGCGCGGTTGACCTTGACCCTGATCCCGTCGGCGATTTCCATGGTAACCACGTTGTCGGTCAAACCGGTAATCCTGCCGATAATGCCGCCGTTGGTGATGACCTCTTGTCCCTTTTTCAGGCTCTGTAAAAATTCCTGCTGTTGCCTGGCTTTTTTCTGCTGCGGCCGGATAAGCAGAAAGTAGAAGACGACAAAAATCAGAATAATGGGAATAAAGGAAGCCAGGTTGCCGATGCCTCCCTGCGGTGCGGCCCCCCCTGCTGCATAGGCGATACTAGTCATGAGTATAGTCCTCCGAAAAAAATAAAATAAGTTTCAGTTGTTGTCAGCGAGACTATTTTTCGTCCCGCCGGGCATAAAATGCGCGTCTAAAAGCGGTAAAGCGTTGTTCTTCAATGGCGCGGCGCATGGCGGCCATCAGGGCACAGTAATAGTGCAGATTGTGGATACTGTTGAGCTGATAGGCCAGAATCTCCCTGCTCATGAATAGATGCCGCAGATAGGCCCGGGTATAGTTGCGGCAGGTATAGCAAGCGCATTGTTCATCCACGGGCCGTTGATCTTCTCGATAACAAGCATTTTTTATAACAAGTCTGCCCCGGGAAGTAAAGAGCATTCCGTTACGGGCGTTGCGGGTCGGCATTACACAGTCGAACATATCCACCCCCCGGGAAACTCCTTCAACCAGATCTTCGGGGGTGCCGACTCCCATGAGATAGACCGGATAATCGGGGGGCAGGCAGGCGACTGTGGCCTCGATCATCTCCAGCATCTGTTCCTTCGGTTCTCCCACCGACAGGCCGCCCAGCGCGTAACCGTCAAAACCGATCTCGATCAGTTGTTCGGCGGCCTGCTGCCGGAGATCCGGATACATGCCGCCCTGGACAATGCCGAAGAGCAGCTGGCCGTTATCCGGCTGGGCAGCCATGGAGCGGGCGGCCCAGCGCCTGGTCAGCGCCGTGGCCTCCTCCGTTTCTTCCCGGCCGGCCGGCCACGGGATACAGGTGTCGAGCGCCATCATGATGTCCGCGCCCAGGTCTTCCTGGACCTGCACGGCATCTTCCGGGCTGAGAAAGAGCCGGCTGCCGTCAAGATGGGAACGGAATTCCGCTCCTTCCTCGGATATATTGGCCAGCTTCCGCAGACTGAAGATCTGGAACCCCCCGGAATCGGTCAGGATGGGGTGATTCCAGTGCATGAAGGTGTGGAGGCCGCCGAACCGTTTGATCAGTTGGTGGCCGGGCCGGATAAAAAGGTGATAGGCGTTGCCGAGGATGATCTGCGCCCCCAGTTCCTCCAGATTTTCCGGGGTGACGGCCTTGACCGACCCCTGGGTCCCTACCGGCATGAAAACCGGGGTCTTGAAACTGCCGTGCAGGGTCTTTACCTCACCGCAGCGAGCACGGCATTCAGAGGAACGATTCAGGAGGGTAAAAGGTGATGTTGTCTGGTGGCGCATAGGTGCAAAGGTAAAAAATTATCGGCTTGGCCCGGCCGCTGCCGTGTCGTTGACAATGAACTCCAGGGTTCCGGCCTGCCGTTCAATTGAGTGCGCCAGGTCAAACTGAACCAAGGCGCGTTGCAGGTTTTGTCCCTGAAAACGGATCTTGAAATAGCGGTTGCCGTCCAGGTGGTCGGTAAAAAAGCGCAGACCCAGTTCAAAGGTCATGAGCAAAACCGCGGCAATGATACGCGTTCTGTCTTCATCGGTCAACAGGAATCCGGCCGCCGGGAAATAGCCCTTTAGCCAGGACCTGAACAGTTCCGGAGCAAAAATGGTCTGCCCGCGCCGCCTGGTTTCCCCGCCGGGGTTGCAACAGGAGCGTAAGGCGTCACCAATATCATGAAGGAGCAGGCCGGGCATGACCGTGTCCAGGTCAATCAGGCTGACGACCCGGTCACCGTGCCGGTCAAAGAGAAAATTCGTGACCTTGGGATCAGCGTGAATCACCTGGTGGCGCAGTTGTCCCCTCATCTCTTCCAGGAGCATGACCGTGGTCCGGCGTTGGTCGATAGCGGCCCGGCAGAAAGCGATTTCCGGTCCATCCTTACCCGCTTGAGAGGCGGCAACCTGTTCGTAGCGTTGCAGATAACGGGGGGTCAGATGAAAAGCTGGCACGGTCTCGACCAGTCGGCCGGGATCAAGTCCGCTTACCAGGCGGTGGAAAATCCCCATGGTCCGCCCCAGTTCCTCGGCCTGTTTTCCGCGCCTGATGACCCCGCAGGTGCGGCTGTCCGCGATAAAGGTCATGAGCCGCCAGATGCTCTCGTCTTCAGCCCGGCAAAAGTCTCCGGTGCGGCCGGGCAAAAGAGAAACGATCCTGAATTGTTCAGGAGCGATACCGTTTCGGTTTCGCTCCTGCCGCAGGTGCTCAGTGACCAGGCGGACATTGTCCATCACCCGGACAGGATCGGGAAAGACGGCCGGATTGAGTCGCTGCAGGATTCGCTGGCCGCCGGAATGCAGGGTGACAAGAAACGTATCGTTGATATTGCCGGAGCCGAAGGGTTGGATTCCGGCAATATCCTGGCCGGCAAGAAAAAAGATTGCGGCCCGGAACGCCGCTTTCAAGGCGTTTTCCGGTGGGATAGGGATGATGCTGGTTTTGCCGCCCACGGATTTTCGGTAAATCAAAAAACGGCACAGGAACGCCCGGTGCCGTTTTTGTTTATGGAGTTACGGGGCTCTTAAAACCACGTATTGGCTGTATTCACCGGCCCGGATACGCAACAGGACCTGCTTGGGGTTGGGTGAGCTTTGCACGGCCTTTTGCAACTCTGTCAGGTTGTGTACCCGCTGCTTGTTGACCTCCTCAATGAGCTGGCCAGCCTGCAGTCCGGCCAGCGCGGCCGGGCTGGCCGGGGCAACCTCGGTAATGAGGACGCCCTGACCCCGCTTGTAACCAAAATGCTCGGCCAGATCCCCGGTCAGGTTTTGCAGGCTCAGGCCCATGTTTTTAAGCGGGGAGTTCCGGGTTATTTCGCCTCTGCCGAAGTTCGACGGCTGTTCGCCGATGGTCACGGTGATATTATCCTTGTGACCGTTCCTAATTAGTTGCAGGGTATGTTTGCTGCCGGGTGCGGCCAAGGCGATTTTGTTGCGCAGCGCATTCACATTGGCAAGCGGTTTGCCGTCCAGGGCAATAATCACGTCACCCTGCTTGAAACCGGCCCGTGCCGCCGGTGATTTACTCATGACCTCGCTGACCAGGGCACCGGCGGCCTTGTTCAGGCCGAAGGATTTGGCCAGATCCTCGGTTACGTTCTGGATCACCACGCCAAGCCAGCCGCGGATGACCTTGCCGTGCTGGCGAAGCTGTTGTTCAATGGATCTCGCCATATTGATCGGAATGGCGAAACCGATTCCCATGTAGCCGCCGCTCCGGGAAAAGATGGCCGTGTTGATGCCGATGGCCTCGCCATGAATATTCAGCAGCGGCCCGCCTGAGTTGCCGGGATTGATTGCCGCGTCGGTCTGGATGAAGTTTTCATAATCATTGATGCCCATCCGGTCGCGGCCCTTGGCGCTGACCACGCCGACAGTTACCGTCTGGTTCAGTTCAAAGGGGCTGCCGATGGCAATGACCCATTCCCCGACTTGCAGTTTGTCGGAATTTCCCATGGGCAGAACCGGCAGATCCGTGGCGTTAATTTTAATGAGCGCCACGTCCGACTCGGGGTCGGCGCCGACCACCTTGGCCTTGAATTGCCGCCCGTCGGACATGCCGACCGTAATGCTCTCGGCTTTCGCAATCACGTGATTGTTAGTCAGAATGTAGCCATTGCTGGCGATGATGAAGCCGGAACCGAATGCCTCCTCCTTAAATCGGCGCGGCTGCCGGTAATGGCGAAACTGGGGGCCGAAAAAGCGCTCAAAAAAGGGATTGTTCAACAGGTTTAACTGGTGCTGGCCGCCGGCCCCCCAGCCCTGGATAGATTTTTCAACAACCCGGATATGAACCACGGCCGGTTCGGCCTTTTTCACAACTGCGGCAATGGCCTTGCCGGTACGGGCGAGCAGGGCAATATTCTCGGCGGTCCCGGCAAGTGCGGCAATGCTGCCCGCCAGGACGGTACAACAGATAAACAGGACCACGGCAACATGCGGTCCCGAAAAGAATCGTTTTAATCTATACATGAGAATTTTCTCCGATTGCAGACATCATTTTCGGTTATCCGACAGCCGGACAGCCACGGAACAGGCAAAATAAATATTCGGCTAGCACCTCATCTTCGCCCGATCCCGCTCGAAATCTACGCTTATCTGTTCACATATAACTAAATATAGCTCTCAAGCAGGCTTGAACGAACCTGGGGCACTATCCAAACATTTACAGCTCATCAAAAAGGGCCATTCCTGGGCAAGAACCCGAATGTTTACCAAGCAAACAATAAAATACTCTATATGATGGACTAGTAAAAAGATCAAATCAACAAAATCGCATATAATAATTTCAATAAGTTACGACATGCAAAACGGCTAATTTAGTGCATTGCTCCTGGATTCCTGTCATGAAAAACAAGAAAATCAGGCAGGCGTAGGGTGCGTTTTACGCACCAGTTTGTGGTGCATGGAATGCACCCTACATGAATACAATTCGCACAACTTAGGTTGCGGGCATTGTGTCCGCCTTAGGACTTTTTACGACTCCACCTTATGATGGACTAGTAAAAAGTCATTTTATTCGTCATCCTCGCGTAGGCGGGAATTCATAGTTCGTTGATATTAATGGATTCCCGCCTACGCGAGGATGACGGTGTGATGAAGATTCAGAGTTTTTACGAGTCCATCTCTTATATAAGACGATATAATGATACCTGAAGGGGGTTCCGTCAAGGCTGAATATGAGAAATGGGGGGAAGAATATGGGCCAGGTATGAGTTAACAGGATGTTGTGTGAGTCCGGGGAAAAAGGTTGCCGGACACGAGAGCTCCAGGGCGAGACGCGCCATGATTTGCCGGGTACTAACTGAAACCACCTTATACCAGGCCGGGATGCTTGATGATTTCCATGTCTACAGCATTGGCATCAGGGGCATTGTAACGGATAACATTTTGGAGGTGCAAAAGACTTTCCAGGTCAATGCGGTTGAATTGGAGAGCGATGGTTTCAGGAGGGGAGCGGACGACTTTTCCCTTGACCCTGATGCAGACATCGCCTGTTCCTTCGAGGATGATCTTCATTTGGCAGACGGTTCCTGGTTCCAGATCGGCCTTAATCGGCAGCAGGCAGCCGCCGACGCTGAGATTGCTGATTTCCGCCGCGCAGTACCGTGCATTACTGGTCTTTATTTCCGCCTTCACCTTGAAAGGGGTCCGGGTAAAACGCCGTTTTTCATCCGTCATGTCACATTCCTATGTAATGTTTAATCAGGGTCAAGACGCCATCACTGCCGCTATGGATTCAGGATATATAATACAATTTTTTTATCAAGTGAGCCGTTGCGCAGGGCGGTCCGGCGGGGAATTTCCCGGTTGCGCTGTAGTGTCAAGGTGCAGCAGCCAGGCCAGGATTTCGCCGCAGAGATAAACCAGTCCTCCGGCCCAGAGGACATCGCTGAGAAAATGTCCGCCTTGCAAAATTCTCGTCGCCCCGACCAGTGAACCGTAAGCCGCTCCGCCAGCCAGAAAGCTCAGGGCCAGCTTACGGTTTCGATAGCGAAAGATAAACCACGGGGCCAGCATATAAAAAGCGACAGAGGCATGGCCGGAAGGAAAAGAACTGTTGCTGCCGGCCGCACCGTGCTGCCAAATCTGGGTAAACTCGTACTGACCGCCGAAATCGACCAGCTCGCACGGTCGGGCCCGGCCGAGATGATCCTTCAAAATCACGTTGACAAGCAGACCCGGCCCCAGGGCCAGCAGGAGAATGAAAAACAGGCTCTGCCTGCGGAAGACGGCGAACGATGGGCGGAAAAAACCGGCAAACAGGACGAACAGCGCCCCCCCGACCAGGAGAAAAGCAGGCAGCGCGGCATAGGTATAGATGACATCCCAGGGAAATCGTCCGATGCCGGGCCACTGCTTGTTCTGTGCGAAGACCAGGCGGGCCAGCTGCCGGTCGGCATCGGTCAGCCAGATCAAGAACGTCAAAAGGATGAGAATCGCCGCCGGCGCGGCCATTCTGACAAATAGTCTTTTCACAAATGTCTCCCCGGATGATTGCCATTTTTAGCCAGCCACTCTCTGCCGGCAGGGGGTGGGTTGAGAAGGATTCTTTACCGCTTGTCAGCAGAGTGTCGATATGCTAACTTAAGATACGTTCAAAAACAAGTCCGCAGAATCGGCTTCTGTAGCCGGGATGCGAAAATGTGAAGTTGATGTTGCCGCGAACCCCGAGCACCGGGCTGAAGACTGGCGGCTGAAGTGCATCCATTATTTCGCAATCCTCGAATCAGGCATTCAAGACTTCCCGGTTTTGACGACCTCGCGTTAAAAGCTCGGACAACTTTATGAGTTTGATGCGATCACGGTCGCTTCTTCGCTCAAGGCCTTTCGGAGTTTCCGCTTACCGGCCTTCGGCCTGTCTGCCTGATAAAACCACAATAAAAAAGGACATCTTCTTCTATAATGAGTGCGACAAAAGAATGGAGCGGCGGCCTACGGGCCGCCTGGCTGGTCCTCTTGCTGGGGCTGGTCGTGCACCTTTTGCTGAGTGCCCGGTTCAACCTGGTGCCGGACGAGACCAACTACTGGCAATGGAGCCGTTATCTCGCCCTGGGCTATCAGGATCATCCGCCGATGATCTCCTGGACGATCTGGCTGGCAACCCATTTGTTCGGCCAAAATGAATTCGCGGTCCGTCTGCCCTCTGTCCTCGGCCTGACCCTTGCCTCTTTCTACATAACCCTGCTTGCCTCCCGCTGGTTCTCCGACCGGGTTGCCTTCCATGTCGCCGTTCTCAGTCAGGGTATTCTCCTTTTTAACGGCACGGCCCTGATCGCCACGCCCGACGGCCTGCTGCTCCCCTGCTGGGCCGGCGCCTGTTATCATGCCGGGCGGGCCTTGAAGGAGAACCGTTTCCGGCAATGGCTGTTTACCGGCATCTGGTTTGGCCTGGGCCTGCTCAGCAAGTACACCATTGTCCTGTTTCTGCCCTCGCTGCTCCTCTGCGTTATCTTCATTAAACCGTACCGGCGGCGCCTGTTCCAGGCCGCGCCCTGGCTTTGCCTGCTGCTCTCTTTCATCATCTTTATCCCGGTTATCATCTGGAACTCGAACAACGAGTGGGCCACATTCAGGCATGTTCTGTACATGGGCGGGATTGATGTGCACAGCTTTTTAACATGGAAATACATCGGCGATTTCCTATTGGTGGAAACGGCATTGCTCTCACCCGTTGTCCTGCTGCTGATTATTGCCGCCTGGCTGACCGGCTGGCGGGGACGCGGCAACCGGACGGATGAGATCCGTTACCTGATCTTGACCTCCCTGACCACCTTCCTGGCCTTTCTTTTTCTTTCGTTCCATTCCAGGGTCTATGGCAATTGGCCGGCTCCCGCTTATCTGTCAGCCATAGTCCTGATCGCCGCCCTGTACAGTCCTGGCCGCTCCAGCCCCGGCAGCCGGGTAAACCTGACAAACCGGGTCTGGAAACTGGCCGTTTTTACGGCCTACCTCCTGGCCGTACCGGTGCTGGTTCAGGTTGTTGTCCCTGTTCTTCCCATCTCCGTCAAACTTGACCGGACGGCGCGGGAGACCGTCGGCTGGAAACGGCTGGGCCGGGCCGTTGACCAGGTCTTCAGAACCATGCCCCGGCCGGACCGCACCTTTATCTTCGGTCTCCGCTACCAGATAGCCAGCGAACTGGCCTTCTATGTGCCGGGGCAGCCCCGCACGGTCGCGATTAATCGCTGGGGCCGGCCCAATGTTTATGATTACTGGTTTGACGATTCCATGCTCCGGGGAAAGGACGGCGTCGGAGTCACCAAAAGCCGGGCAAGTCTCCGCCAGCTCAGGCAGGTTTTTGCCCGGGTTGAGCTGGCCCGGGAACTGCCGGTATACCGCAGGTCGCCGTTATGGGGACTTGATAAGGTGGAAACCTTCTATATTTATCGGGCCTACGGTTTCAAAGGCGGACTGCGCTGGCGGCCCCGAATCCGGGATGATATCAGGGCAACAAGGCGGCAGGCCGGCAGTTAATCCGAGGCCCTGGGTCCACCCCAACCTTGGCGCGGTCAATAGCCTTAAGCAGGGCGGCCCGGTGGACATGGCCGGCATAATGGACCGGACTCTTGCCGGTGATCGGATCAAAACCGCTGGGGTCCGCACCGCACAGGTACTGAACCTCCCGGGGCAACAGGGTCAGGGCCTCTTCAATCGAAGTGCCCGCCACCCGGGCCACGACCTCCCAGGTGGCGCCGCAGGGCGCACCTCGCAATACCTCCAGGGCCGCGATGCGGTCTTCCTTAAGCTTAATCCGGTATTCCGGCAGACCGAACTGTTCGCCGTAACTCCCGAGGCGGCGGTGGTGTCCCAGGCCGCAGCAAGTGAAAGGGGTCAGGGCGTCGGCAGACTTTTTACCTGAAGCAATAACGGGAATATTCTTTTCATTACAGATGGTGATCAGGTAATGGGAAAGGTCGGGATGTTTCAGGTAGTTAAGGATCAGGTCCGCAAAAAAATCATCGGTGATGTAGATCTCGGGATCATCAATAAATCCAGGCAGGGATTCCTCGATATTCACCACCCGGCTGATCTCGATATCCCTGGCAAATTTTTTTATAGCGGCTATTTTCTTGCAGCCGGAGCCATTTTGTTCAAAAACAATAATTTGCATGGTTTGCTCATTTTGAATAAAGACGATATAATTCAACAAGAATCAGACACGAATAATTCTATCACGAACGAGACAAAATGGATAAAATTTCGCCTGGTCGGCCACAAAAAAAAACATCTGCCGGACCGGGGGCCTGAGATGAAACTGGCAACAGCGGCAGAGATGCAGCGTCTCGACCGGACCGCCATCGAAGAATTTCATATTCCAGGCATCGTACTCATGGAAAATGCCGGCCGGGGTACGGTTGAGTTCATGGTTCGGGAACTGGGGCCTGTCCGTGGCCGTCCGGTTCTTATATTTGCCGGCCCCGGCAACAATGGCGGGGACGGGCTGGTCATCGCCCGCCATCTTCACCAGCTGGGCGGCCGCCCCGTTATCTTTTTTCTGATTGATCCCGAGCGGTTGCAAGGGGCCGCTGCCGTCAATTTCCGGATTATCAGCCGGCTTCGCCTTCCCCTGCACATCATTGCAGACGCCGACGACCTGGACGCCGTTGCCGAAAAGATCGCCGGAATCCGGGCCAGCGCTCCCATCTGGTCGCTTGTTGACGCCATCTTCGGAACCGGCCTGAAGCGGCCGCTTGCGGGACGTTTCTTGGCAACGGTCAACCTGATCAACCGGCTCCGCAACGAGCTTGCTTGTCCGGTGACCGCGGTCGACATCCCCTCGGGCCTTGATGCCGATAACGGGCAGATACTCGGCGGCTGCGCGCCTGCCGACCTCACAGCGACCTATGGCCTGGTCAAGCCCGGCCACGTTATGCACGGCGGCGGCGACCTGATCGGCAAACTGCACTGCGTTGATATCGGCATCCCGCCCGAGGCGGTAAGCCGGGCCGGGCTCCAAGGCGAGGCCATGGGCCGCCGCCGGACCATGCATCTGCTCAAAAAACGAAAAACCTCGGCCCACAAGGGCAGCTTCGGCCACCTGCTGATCCTGGCCGGATCAGAGGGAAAAACCGGAGCGGCCATTCTCAGCGGTCTTGCCGCCCTTCGGGCGGGAACCGGCTTGGTTACCCTGGCCGTGCCGCACGAGCTGAACCGGATTTTCGAGTCCAGCCTTGTCGAGGCCATGACCGTTCCCCTGCCCCATTCGGCCACCTGTCTGTCCATTGACGATTACGACCTGCTCCTGGACCGGCTGCGGGGCAAGGATGCCCTGGTGATCGGCCCCGGCATAGGGACTGCGGAAAAAACTCGGGAGTTGGTATTGCGGCTGTACCGGGAGCTGGACCTGCCCATGGTGGTCGATGCCGATGGTCTCAACATCCTGGCCCTGGCTCCGGACCGGATTGCCCGGCCGCCGGGCCCCAGGATTCTGACGCCCCATCCCGGCGAAATGGCCAGGCTGACCGGTCTTGCCACCGGCGAGATCCAGACCGACCGTTTGCGGGCCGCCCGCCGCTTTACCGCAGCTACCGGGGCCGGCGTCGACAACGGCATAACGCTTATTCTCAAGGGGGCCGGCACGATTATCTGTGACCCGGACGGATCGTGGGCCGTTAATACCACGGGCAACCCCGGTATGGCCGCCGGCGGCATGGGCGATGTCCTGTCCGGCCTGATCGGCGGCTTACTGGCCCAGGGCTGTTCACCTGCGGCAGCGGCCCGGCTCGGCGTGTATCTGCACGGCCTGGCAGCCGACAGGCTGGCGCAGGACCGGAGTTTTGGCTACTTGGCATCGGAGGTGGCCGACATAATCCCGGACATCATCACCATGTGTTTTCAATCACGGACATAAAACAAAGAAGTTATCAACAATCTCAAGGAGTATGAAATATGCTGAAGGCACGGGACATTATGACCAGGAAAGTGATCACCGTCAACGAGGACCTGCCGGTTCGTAAACTGGCAAAAATTCTTTCAGAAAATAGAATAAGCGGGGCGCCGGTGGTCAACGACGAGGGAACCGTCGTCGGCGTGGTAACGGAAAGCGATCTGATCGACCAAGCCAAAAAGATCCATATTCCCACGGTGGTCGCCATCTTTGATGCTTTTCTCTACCTGGAAAACCCGGAACACCTGGAAAAAGAGCTGAAAAAAATGGCCGCCTCGACGGCGGGAGATATCAGCACCCGGAAGTTCGCCAGTGTCACGGAAGAAACTCCCCTTGACGAAATGGCGACCATGATGGCGGAAGAAAACGTCCATACCCTGCCGGTTCTGGAGGATGGTCACCTCGTCGGAGTGATCGGCAAATCAGATATTATCCGGACCCTGGCCCAGGCGCAATGATACGGCAGGAACCGGGCTCCTGGTCAGTACGTAAAAATAATTTGGACATCTTGCATCTCATCTTCAGGCGATATTTGGCCGGTTCTCAATAGCACAATCCCGGCCAACTTATTTTTACGCGCCTCCTTAGCCCGCGTTTCTCACTTTTCAATGCCTAAATTCTTTTTGATTTTTTATATGCCAATTTATCAACTAGTTAGAAATTCGCTCTTATTTTCGACTTTTTCCAACTTTTTAATTTTGTTGAGTAATATTTTTCACGCTTTGTTTGTAGAGACTGCATTGGTGCCTGGTTATTCACGATAATCCTTGACGCGCAGCATTTCCCTACAGTAAGATATTTTGAAATATTTATACCGGAGGAAATGGATATTTTTCAAGAATGATGGCCTCGTAAAAAGGTCAAATCAACAAAATCGCATATAATAATTTCAATAAGTTACGACATGCAAAACGGCTAATTTAGGACTTTTTACGACTCCATCAACAGTGATCGATTTGATTTCTTCCAAACAAGCGCAAAAGATCATGGCCGCGAGGGAATCCGTTCCCACTATACAACTAGTGCAAACGCCCTCCCTAGGGCATCAAGCTGGAGGGGGTTGATACTATAGGTATAGTTGTGTCAAAGCAGACTGTCAAAGGGAGAAAAAACATGGAATGTCGCCATTATAAGTTTATCCAGTGATGCAAAGCGATTTGCCAAGGCAGTACGGTCACATTGGGGGATTGAGAGTTCGCGAAGATGACTGCAGGATAAGACAAGGTGATGCGCCTGAAAACTTCGCAGTGTTGCGGCATATTGCCCGCAATCTATTGCAACGAGAAAAAACAAAAATGACAACTTCGTAAAAAGCCTGAATCCAGGCTACAACGTCATTCCCGCGCAGGCGGCAATCCAGTAATATTAACGGATTATGGCCCCCCCGCCTGCGCGGGAATGACAAATAAAATGACTTTTTACGAGACCATCAAAAATGAGCATCAAGAAAAAACAATTCAGGTCAGCATGCGATATTAAATTTCTTGAGCAGGTGGTATTTGGGTGAGAATTTTCGTGCGCTAGCCATGAAGAATGAGCTCACAGAGATGGAAAATTTTCAGCAGCTCGAAACAAGCAGGCAGGAAGAACTACTGCAATCTTTCAGCATTTTTGAACAGAATATCCACCGCCAGAAGATCATCGCTGTTATTCGGGAGAGTGTTCGTAAATTTAATGAAAATGATTTCCTTCAGTTGCTGGCCAAAAAGGACAAATGGTTTGCCGAGTTGAAAAATCAACCAAAGGGTGAAGGTTATTCAAAAACGGATAATTCGGATGAACAAGGTCAGCAGAAGACTGAAACAAACGAAAAAAAATCAAAATACATCAGCAAGAGCAGTATTTCAGTCAATTTCGGAAAAAGTATTTTGAAAAGTGAAGCTGATGTTGAGGCTTATGTAAAGGCGGTAAAAAAAGCGTATCTTGCTGAGATTAAGCAGGGAAAACGAGTACAGATTTGAACCGGATTTTTGAGCTACTGATGACATAAACAACATGGACAAACGAGAACAATGAATCAACACAAAAACAGAGCGTATCGTGTTGGTGATCATGTGCGGGTCATCAAGGGAACGAAAGACCCTGATTTCGGTACGGACATTGGCGGCTGGCAAGGCAGGATTTACGATATATCCGAAGATACCATTGGAATAATCCTTGACAGTATTACTCTTGCCGATTTTTCCGATAAACACATTGCCCAATGTGAAGAAGAGGGGTTGGATTGGGAGAAGATATATTTATACCACACTGAACTTGAATTCGCTCAGCCCCGTGATACAGCTGATGCTGACGGTTGATCCAACAGGAACTTCCTTACGTTGCCATTTGATGGCGAAATAGCAGATTATCAGGACAAAGGCCCTCTGCAGGCAGGAGACAAGATCATGGTTCATGCAATCTTGAGAAATGAGGAGCCGTATGGCATTCTTGTTAAACTTGGATATGGCAGAAAAGTATATCATTTCCCGCTTTGCTGCATTAATATCGCGGATAAAATATCTAAAAATAACATAATAGTAACTGATTATTCAACTTGGTTTGCAAACAGATAACTATCCCTTGACAATGCACCTTTCAATTTACGAGGACAGCCATGGATACAACACCTAAAAGTATCTGTCTGCTCTGTAGCGCTGAATTTACAGAAAAGGGAATGGGACGGCATCTCACGGCATGTCTTAAAACACATTCTCCAAAAATAAAGAACATATTAACCAAAAAATATTGTTACCTCTCTGTCAGGGATGCCTACAACAGGGATTATTTTTTGTTTTTGCTGGTTTCGCAAAATGCAACCCTGGAAGATCTTGATGAGTATCTGAGAAAAATCTGGCTTGAATGCTGTGGGCACCTGAGTTCATTTTCCTACCGGAAAAGGGGAGGAAAAATCCCCATGACAACACAAATCAAACAAATCTGTGCCAGTGGTGGCACGTTAACCTATTTATATGATTTTGGGAGCACCACAGAGCTACAGGTAAAAATTTTCAAAGAAGTTACCAGTTCCATCAAAATCAGTGATGACATTATCCTGTTATCAAGAAATGCCGAACCGATAATTCCATGCGATGAATGCGGCAAATATCCGGCAAAACACATCTGTACCGAGTGTCAAGGGGGGAACAATGGCTGGTTATGTGAAGCATGTGCAGCGACGCATGAATGCGGCGATGAAATGTTTCTGCCGGTTGCAAATTCTCCAAGAGCAGGTGTCTGTGCGTACACAGGAGAAGAGGAAAAAGAACGACCTATACCGGAATCCTTGAAAAAGGCGATGAGCAAGCTAAAAAATAACTCGAAGATCATCAAATTAAAATAACAGGTTCCATATCTAAGGAATCAAAAAATAAATAACCTTTACATCTATTGGCTGAAGTTTCCTGATTCTTATTTTGTGCTACATAGTCACTTGCGTCCTATCTAATTGAAAAATCATCCTGTTTTTTCGGTGGTAGGACGCTTGTGTTTGGGAATAATTAAATGGGTATTTGCTATTTCAGTGGCA
>VAPK010636895.1_pt1 | contig 15507 bp, 13 predicted proteins | sample 3395031 | NCBI WGS metagenome assembly VAPK01 (sample SAMN08290443, study PRJNA428436) | hydrothermal vent metagenome | isolation source: Deep-sea hydrothermal vent chimney 1 | place: Pacific Ocean: Juan De Fuca Ridge
AGCACGACACAGATCCAGGATCTCAAGAGCGGGGTAGCACTCCTTCTCCGACTGCTCAGTAGCTACCGCGCGATCGCGTTCGTCTCCATCTTCGGGGCGCTCATCTGGATGGCGACGATCATCACGATCCCGTACCTGGTCGGTATCGTCATCGACCGCTCGGTCGGCGCTTCCGACCCGTCGGTCGTGTGGCCTGTGCTCGTTGGAATGCTCCTTGCAGGTGCAATTCAGGCCGTCGGCATCTCGTTGCGGCGCTACTTCGGGTTCAAGTTGTCCTACCGCGCCGAGGCTGATGTCCGCAACAGGATCTTCGCCCACATTCAGAGGATGGCATTCAGCTTCCACGACGTGACCTCGACCGGGGAGCTGATGGCAAGAGCGTCGTCGGACCTGTCCCAGCTGCGACTCATCCTTGCAATGTTGCCGATCACGCTCGCGAACATCGTGATGTTCTTCGTCGTGTCGGTGGTTCTCGTCGTGATCGACCCGGTGCTCGGCCTCGTCTCATCGTTGATGGTGCCTGCGTTGCTGTTCGCCTCTGCTCGATTCGCAAACCGCGTCGTCGGTTACTCGTTCGATCTGCAGCAGCGCCTATCCGAACTGTCCCACGTCGTGGAAGAGACCGTGTCCGGGATCGAGGTTGTCAAGAGCTACGGTCAGGAAGCTCAGCAACAGGACAAGCTCGACCATAAAGCCGAGATCATCTACGACTCGGCGATGGGGATGGCAAAGGAGCGAGCGATCCACCGGCCGTTCTTCGAGATCATCCCGGCACTGGGAACGGTTGCCGTGTTGGCAGTCGGCGGGATACGCGTGGTCGACGGGGCGATAACCATCGGCGAGTTCGTCGCCTTCACCCAGTACCTCGCCGTGATGGTGCTGCCGTTGATGATCACCGGATGGTTCTTCGCGAACCTCCCACGCTCGGCCGCTGCGGCATCCCGGATAGACCGCTTGCTCGAGACCGCGCCTGAGATCCACGATCCGAAACACCCCGTCGATCTCAAACCGGGGCCGGGAGAGATCACGATCGACAACGTGTCGTTCACCTACCCCGATGGGACCGAGGTGCTCAACGGTGTGTCCGTGACGATCCCCGGTGGCACGTCGGTCGGGATCGTTGGAGCCACCGGTGCGGGAAAGTCGACGCTGGCACACCTGATACCGAGGTTCTACGACGTTTCGCAAGGAGCGATCCTCATCGATGGTGTCGACGTACGCGATATGCGCCTCGACCAACTTCGCAGTGAGGTGTCGGTGGTCTTCCAGGAGACGTTCCTGTTCTCCTCGACGATCGCCGACAACGTTCGCGTGGGGCACCCGATGGCATCGAACGAGCAGGTGAGGGCTGCTGCTCGACTTGCCAGGGCACATGACTTCATCTGTGCCATGTCCGAGGGCTACGACACGGTCGTTGGAGAGCGGGGCGCAACGCTGTCCGGTGGTCAACGTCAGCGGGTGAGTCTCGCACGCGGTGTCGTGCGTGACCCGCGAATTCTCGTGCTCGACGATGCAACGTCTTCGGTCGATGCGGTTGTCGAGGCCGAGATCCAGGAGGCGCTCCGACAGGTGATGTCGGGGCGCACGACGGTGATCGTCGCCCATCGGACGTCGACGCTTGCAATCGTCGACAACGTTGCGTTCATCGAAGGCGGCGAACTCGTTGCTTTCGGCCCGCACGAGTCGCTGCTGCGGGATGTTCCACGGTACGGCGAGGTGCTTGCAGCCACCGAGGAGGGGGTGGGGCGGTGAAGTTCATGTCCTCAGCCGGTGACTACCGCGTCGAGCAGCCTGGACGGTTGATCGCTCGAGCGGCTCGGATCTCACACGGCCTGCGGTGGCCGTTCATCGGAGCCCTCGGTGCCACCGTCGTCGGGACGCTTGTTCGCCTTCTTGGCCCCCTCGTGGTTCGCGGTGGAATCGATGAGGGCATCACGCTCGGGGACAAGTCGGCGATTCTCACCGCTGCCGGAATCTACGTCGGGCTGCTCGTGTTGCAGTACTTCGCCACCGCGGTGTCGCAGTGGGCCGTGTCCTACGTTGGTGAACGCTACCTCGTTCAACTCCGCTCGACGGTGTTCTCGCGGATGCTTCGACTCGACATGGGCTTCTTCTCCCGCTCCAAGAGTGGGGTCCTCGTCTCGAGGATGACTGCCGACATCGAGTCCCTCCAGGAGTTCGCCTCCGACGGGGCAGTCATGGCGCTGAGCAACGTGCTCACGGTCGTCGGGGTCGCTGTTGCGATGGGTCTCGTCGACCTGACGATGGCGCTTGCCGTGTTCGGCGTCGTTGCCGTCCTCCTCGTCGTATCTGTCATCTTCCAGCGGCAGGCTCGCAAGGCATACGACATGGTCCGCGAGCAGATCGGACGTGTGCTTGCCACGCTCCAGGAGGGCATCACGGGGGTCAGGGTCGTTCAGGCGTTCACCCAGGAAGGGTCACAGGCTTCGACGTTCGGGCGTATCAACGAACAACACTTCGATGCGAACATGGCTGCTGCCCGGGCGATCTCGTGGTACTTCCCTGTCGTCGCGTTCCTCCGGGTGGTAGCGGTCGTGTCTGCCCTTGCGATCGGGACGGGAAGGGTGATCGATGGATCGATGACGATCGGGACACTCGTGGCGTTCCTGCTGTACCTCGATTGGTTCTTCCAGCCGATCATCAACCTCTCGAACGTCTACAACCTGTTTCAGTCTGCCCTTGCAGCGCTCGGCAAGCTTTTCGGTCTCATGGACGAGAAGGTCGTGGTCGATGAGCGTCCGGGTGCCTACGACCTGACCCAGCCCGTACGGGGCGAGGTTGGTTTCGCGTCGGTCGAGTTCTCGTACGACACCGACGTGCCCGTACTCCACGGCATCGATATCCATGTGGCCCAGGGTGAGCGAGTCGCCATCGTTGGTGAGACCGGATCGGGCAAGTCGACGCTCGCCAAGCTCGCGATGCGGTTCTACGATCCGTCAGCGGGTGTGGTGACGATCGACGGTGCCGATCTCAAGGATCTCACGCATCGTTCGCGCCTCGAAGCGATGGTGCTGATACCCCAGGACGGCTTCCTGTTCGCCGGGACACTCCGCGAGAACCTCGCCTATGCGAAGCCTGGCGCAAGCGACGACGAACTGTGGGAGGTTCTCTCCGTGATGGGCATCACCGATTGGATCCGATCTCTTCCCGACCAGCTCGATACCGAGGTGCGTGAGCGCGGCTCGCGGTTCTCCGCGGGTGAGCGGCAGCTGATCGCGCTCGCTAGAGCCTTCCTTGCGGACCCGTCGATCATCGTCCTTGACGAGGCGACTTCGAACCTCGATCCCGAGACAGAGGCCAAGGTAGAGACCGCCCTGCACACGCTGCTTTCCGGGAGGACGTCGATCGTCATCGCTCATCGGCTGCGGTCGGCCGAGCGTGCCGATCGTGTCGTCATGATCGACGCCGGATCCATCCAAGCAGAGGGAACCCATGATGAACTCGTTGCCGGTTCACGACGCTACGCGGAGCTCGTCGAGGTCTGGCAGCGTGGCCTCGCGTAGCGGGTGGCAGGTAGACTGGGGGCATGACCCCACCATCTGAGCGCAGTACCGTCAAGCGGATCCCTGAGCGAGGCGTCTACGACGCCGAGTTGATCTATCAGGTCCTCGATGAGGCCCTGATCTGTCACATCGCGTTCGCGACCGACCAGGGCCCGGTCGCCGTCCCGACGATCCATGCGCGCATCGGTGGCACCCTCTATCTTCACGGATCGCACGCGTCGCGCATGATGCGAACGACGGTCGACACCGACGTGTGTGTTGCTGCCACGATCGTCGACGGCATCGTTGCCGCGAGATCGGCGTTCCACCACTCGCTCAACTACCGCTCCGTGGTCGTGTTCGGGAGGCCGCGTGTCGTCATCGATCCGCAGGAGCGAACGGCTGCGTTCGAGGCGATCACAGATCACGTCCTTCCGGGCCGATGGGCCGAGTCGCGTCAGCCGACGGAGAAGGAGGACGCAGGCACACGCCTGCTTGCACTCGATATCACCGAAGCTTCGGCGAAGGTTCGCACGGGCCCTCCCGGTGACGATGAAGAGGACATGGGCCTCGGGATATGGGCCGGAGTGATCCCGCTCACCGTCACACCCGGCACGCCCGAACCGGCCCCCGACCTCGAGCCCGGAGTCGGACTCCCGCCATCGGTGAGGAACTACGTACAGGCGTAGGGCGTAGCGGACTCACTTGGGGCCGGGTCTCTACCGTACCGGGCTCGCGGGCTCGCGGGTTCGCGGTCCGCCCTCGCTCGAAGACTCGCTTGTCTCCAAGTCTTTGCCGTACCGGGCTCGCGGGCTCGCGGTCCCCCCTCGCTCGCAGACGCGCTTGTCCCCCCTGAAGGGGGGACAAGCGAGGTGTTGACCTGGTCGCGCCAGGCGAGCCAGTCGGTGACCTTGGCGAAGTCATAGTCGGGGCCATTCAGGCCGATCGTGATCTCATCGGCCCCCGCAGCGAGGTACGTGTCTGCCTGGTCGATCTTGTCGGGATCGATCCCGACGGAGCGGTCGATGGTGCCAGGATCTCTACCGATCTTGGCGCACCACTCGTCGAGGACGCCCGACTTGTGGGTGAAGGTCTCGACGTCCCCGAAGCCGTGCCAGATGTCGGCATGTTCGGCGACGATGTGCAGGGTGACCTTCCCGCCGCCACCACCGATGAGAATCGGAAGTGGGCCGGCGGGTGGAGGGTCGAGCTTTGCGAGGCGGTCCTTGATCACGGGCATCGCGGCATCGAGCGCTTTGAGTCTGCCGATCGCGGTTCCGAACTCGTAGCCGTACTCCGTGTAGTCCTTCTCGAACCATCCCGAGCCGATCCCGAAGATGAGACGGCCCCCTGAGATCACATCAACGGTGCGGGCCATGTCTGCGAGCAGTTGCGGGTTGCGGTACGAGTTGCAGGTGACGAGGGCCCCAAAGCGGATGCTCTCCGTCGCCTCGGCCCACGCGCCGAGCATCGTCCAGCACTCGAAGTGCTTGCCTGCGATCGGGTCGGGGTCACCGCCGAAGAGCGGGTAGAAGTGATCCCAGTTGTAGATGACGTCGACGCCGAGTTCCTCAGCTTCGGCGGCGGCCCGTCGGATGTCGGAGTACTCGGCGTGCTGGGGCTGGATCTGTACCGCGATACGGACGTTGGCCATCGAATCTCCTCGGTCGGCTGCTTCGACCATAGCCAATCGCCGCGATGAGGAAGCCACAGCGACGTAGGATGCCGGGATGACCGACTTCACGATACGACCGGTAACGCCAGAGGAGTACCCGGCCTTCGTCACCGCCGTGATCGAAGGGTTCTCCGACGACGTACCCGGTGAGAGTGTCGTCGAGAACATCAGGCACACGTTGCCTCCCGAGCGGACACTTGCTGCGTTCGACGGCGAGGAGATCGTTGGAACCTTCGGTGGGTACGACCTCACGCTCACCGTACCCGGTGGTGCCGTGCCTATGGAGGGCACCACGGTCGTCACCGTGTTCCCGACCCACCGTCGCCGTGGCTTGATGCAGGCCATGATGGAAGCTCATCTCGACAACGCGGCAGCGAACGGTTACCCGATCGCAGGCCTCTGGGCATCTGACAGTTCGATCTACGGTCGGTACGGATACGGTGCAGCCACGTACGCCGACACCGTGACGGTCGACGGTTCGAAGATCAGCTTTCGAGACGACGTCGCCATCGACAGACTCCGTCGGGTCACCAAGGAGGCGGCACGTGGGGTCCTTCCCCCGATCTTCGATCGTGTGTGTCCGTCGACGCCCGGTATGTTCGCACGGGATGCCACATGGTGGGATGCAGAGATCCTCACCGATGAGGACTGGATGAGACGAGGACGCACTTCGCACCGCTTCGTCGTCCACGACGGTCCCAACGGTCCCGACGGTTACGTCATCTACCGCCAGAAGCAGAGTGAGAGCGACGACGGGCACAGCGACGGCACCGTCCATGTCGTCGAGATGGCAGCGGCGACACCCCGGGCAAGGGCATCGTTGTGGGCGTACCTGTTCAACGTCGATGGCTGTCCGAACGTGCGTGTGTGGAACATGGCGCCCGACGACCCGGTCCGGATGATGGTCGACGGACCTCGTCGATTGCCCGTCACTGCCCACTTCGACGCGTTGTGGGTCAGGATCCTCGATGTGCCTGGGGCACTCACCGCCCGGACGTACGAGAGCGACGGGGTCGTGACGTTCGCTCTGACCGACGGATTCCGACCGCAGAGCGAAGGTGTCTACCGCCTCCAAGTCGAGGGTGGCGCTGCATCCTGTGACCGTGTCGATGGTGCACCCGATTTCGAGATCGATGTCGACGCACTCGGGGCCCTCTACCTTGGCGGCGGCGATACCGGCGCCTACGCCGACGCCGGGCGGATCCGCGGCGGTGCCGTTGCGGTCGACGACCTGCATCGCATCTTTCGCACCCTCCGTGCCCCATGGTGCAACCAGGTGTTCTAGGAGTCGTTTCGCCGAAACCCGACAGTTGGGTAGGGAACATTTCGGCGGTCCGCGGCGTTAGAGAAGTACGAGTTGCGGCTCACCCGGGTGGTTCGGTCTTCTCCCCCACTCCCACTCGCAGCCACCCGGGCGAGTCGCACCGAGGTTCTCCCATCCCCCCAGAGATCGTCATCTTCAGCGCGTGAGGGCCGGTACACTGAGATTCACCTAGCCGCGTAGTGCAATCTCATGAGGAGCCATCGTGACCACAGTCGACATCGATCTCGGTAGCTATCAACTTGGCTGGTCCGACGAAGAGGATTACGTCTTCAAGCCGGAGAAGGGCCTGACCGAGGACCTGATCCGCACGATGTCCTCGATGAAGAAGGAACCCGAGTGGATGCTCGACTTCCGGCTCAAGGCCTACAAGCGGTTCTTGAAGAAGCCGACTCCAACATGGGGCGGCGGTGGTCGCCTCGATGAGATCGACTACGACGACATCTACTACTACATCAAGCCGACCGAGGGCCAGGTGAAGGACTGGGACATGGTCCCGGACTCGATCAAAGAGACGTACGAGAAGCTCGGCATCCCCGAGGCCGAGCGCAAATTCCTCGCAGGGGTCACGGCCCAGTACGAGTCCGAGGTCGTCTACCACCGCAACCGTGAGGACCTCGAGGAACTCGGCGTCCTGTTCTGTGACATGGACACGGCGGTTCGCGAGTACCCCGAACTCGTCCAGGAGTACTTCGGGACGATCATCCCGCCGAACGACAACAAGTTCGCAGCGTTGAACTCGGCGGTGTGGTCCGGTGGCTCCTTCATCTACATACCTCCCGGTGTGCACCTCGAGGAGCCACTCCAGGCGTACTTCCGTATCAACGCTGAGAGCATGGGCCAGTTCGAGAGGACGCTGATCATCGTTGACGAGGGAGCGTTCTGCCACTACGTCGAAGGCTGTTCGGCACCCACGTACACCAGCGACTCACTGCACGCCGCCGTCGTCGAAGTCGTCATCAAAGAGGGTGGTCGATGTCGGTACACGACTATCCAGAACTGGTCGAACAACGTCCTCAACCTCGTCACGAAGCGAGCCGCGGCGTACAAGAACGCGACGATGGAGTGGATCGACGGAAACCTCGGGTCCGGCCTCACGATGAAGTATCCGGCCGTATGGCTCATGGAGGAGGGCGCCCACGGCGAGGTGCTCTCGATAGCGTTCGCCAATGCCGGTCAGATACTCGATGCCGGAGCCAAGATGGTCCACGTCGCACCGAACACGACGTCCCTGATCACCTCGAAGTCGATCAGCAAGGGTGGCGGACGTTCAATGTATCGCGGCCTGGTCCGGGTCGAGGAGGGGGCGACGAACGCGAAGTCCTACGTCATGTGTGACGCCCTCCTGCTCGACGAGGATTCGCGGTCTGATACGTACCCGTACATGGAGATCGAGGAGTCCAACGTCGACATCGGCCACGAGGCGACCGTCTCGAAGGTTGGTGAGGATCAGCTGTTCTACCTCATGAGTCGTGGCCTCACCGAGGCCCAGGCCACTGCAATGGTGGTTGCCGGGTTCATCGAGCCGATCGTCAAGGAGCTCCCCATGGAGTACGCGGTCGAGATGAACCGTCTCATCGAACTGCAGATGGAAGGCTCGATCGGATAGACGTTCTCCGTTCTTCGTCGGTGCGAACACTGGACAACGTCGTGAGCGGTACGCTCACGACCCTATGAGGATCCGGATCGCAGACTGCACTGTTCGCTACGAGGGGCGCCTCAACGCGTACCTGCCGATGGCGACACGTCTCATCATGGTCAAGGCGGACGGATGTGTCGCCATTCATGCCGACGGCGGTGCGTACAAGCCACTCAACTGGATGAACGCACCCAACACCTTGAGCGAGGACGGTGACACCTGGGTCGTGGTCAACCCGAAGGGCGAGAAGCTCATCATCGAGTTCACCGATGTCCACTTCGAGACCGTGCGCGAGATGGGTGAGGACCCCGGGCTGGTCAAGGACGGTGTTGAGCTCGAGCTCCAGAGGCTGCTCGCCGAGCGCCCCGAGACGTTCGGCGACGGTGTGGAGCTGATCCGCAGAGAGTATCCCACGCCGATCGGCCCGGTCGATCTCCTCTGCCGGGACGCTCACGGTGACGCGATCGCCATCGAGATCAAGCGCCGCGGCGAGATCGACGGCGTCGAACAGCTCACCAGGTACCTCGAGTTCCTCAACAGGGACTCACGTCTTGGCCCTGTTCGGGGTATCTTCGCCGCTCAGATCGTCAAGCCCCAGGCGCGGGTGTTGTGTCAAGACCGCGGAATCGCCTGGCTCGAAGTGGACTACGACGCTCTCAAGGGTGTCGACTCGGACGTGATGAAACTGTTCTGAGCTCGACGGTGGATCGGTCACGCGGACCGCCGATCCACGTCCTCACGTACCGGGCTCGCGGTCCTCCCTTGCTCGAAGACTCGCTTGTCCCCCCCCTGAAGAGGGGACGGGCTAGAGCAGGCTCTTGAGGTCGTGCAGGGTCGAGGGATGTCTGAGCTTGCCGAGCGCCCTCGTCTCGATCTGGCGAACTCGCTCACGGGTGATGCCGAGTCGCTCACCGACGTTGGAGAGCGTCCGGGGGGCCTTGCCGTCGAGACCGTACCGCAACGTCAGTACCAGCTGTTCGCGTTCGTCGAGCGTGGCGAGGGCACGGGTGATCTCCTTGCGCCTCGCAGCGTCGGCGACGACCGCGAAAGGATCCTCTGCTTCGGCATCCGTCACGAAGTCTCCGAGCTCGGCATCGCCGTCGTCCCCGACGGGCCTGTCGAGGGACACGGTGTCGCCGGGGGCGTTGAGGGCAACGAGGATCTTGTCCTCGTCGAGGCCGCTCACCTCGGCGATCTCGGCGATCGTCGGAATCCGCCGGAGTCGCTCTTGGAGAGACAGCTCCGTTTCTTGGACCGTGCGCACGACGTCGACCATGTGCACAGGGAGACGGATGGTGCGACCGTGGTTGCCCAGACCCCTCGTGATCGCCTGACGAATCCACCAGGTTGCGTACGTTGAGAACTTGAACCCCTTGCGCCAATCGAACTTTTCGACGGCCCGTATGAGCCCGAGGTTGCCCTCCTGGATGAGATCGAGGAGATCGAGTCCCCTGCCGGTGTACCGCTTGGCGATCGAGATCACGAGTCGCAGATTGGAGCGGATGAACTGTGACTTAGCGTGGTCTGCGAGACGCACGTGACGGACCAGCTCCGCCCGGCGCTCGGGTGTGAGCGTCTCGGCTGCTGCGAGTTCGTACTCGGCGCGGTGCCCGCGCTCGATGGTTCTTGCGAGGCGTACCTCATCTGCGGCCGTGAGTAGCCCGTGGCTCGAAACGGCCTCGAGATACATCCCAATCGCGTCGGCTACCGTTGTTTCCCTTGCTGCGTCAGCCATGGAGCCCCCCGTCTATGGCATCGCGCGCACCCATATGTTCAGCGCAAATGGAAGATATCACCATTGAGCCAGCTTGGCAAGAGGCCTGTAGCCTTCATTTACCGATCCAATAGGCTCATAGCAACATGCTTCGTCGACCTCTCCTCGCTATCTCGCTGAGTGCCCTGGTGCTCTCGGCGTGCGCCGGCCCACTCGGTGTGACGCCCGGTGATGCGGTGGTCCCTCCTGAACTCGCTCCTCCGACGATCGAGATCGTGACGTTGGCAGCCGATGATCTCGCCGCGGTGTCCTCGACGGTGCTCGCCGATGGTGTCGTGCTCCCGCAGGCTGGCGTACCCCGCCCGATCATTGTATGGGAAGGGCTCCCGATCGTCTTGAAGATCGAGGCCGACGGTTTTCGTTCAGCAGAGTTCACCGTTGAGAGGTACCCCGACGGCGGACGGATCGAGTTCCGTCTCGAGCCGGTGGTCCTGACCGGGCGCGTGACGACCGATGTCGGCCGACCTCTACCGGGAGCCCTCGTACAACTCGGCAACGCAAAGGATACGACCGACAACGAGGGTCGGTACGCTCTCGACCGCGTGGTTTCGGGAACGATCATGTTGAGCCGGCCTGCGTGGGTATCGAGCGAGCTGGTGTGGAACGGCGACGTCGATCAGTTCGACATGTCGATGTCGCCGAGGATCATCAACGCGCTGCGGGTCGCTCCCGACGCTCTCCTCGACACTGATCGTTGGAACGCGATCCTCGCCCTCACGGATGACTCGGGGATCAACGCCCTTGCGATCGACATCAAGACAGAGGACGGAACCGTGGTGTACCCGACGGCGGTGCCGACGGCGAACGCGATCGGTGCAGTCAGCGCGTACTTCGATGCTGAGGACATCGTTGCTCAGGGACACGACCGGGGTCTGTACCTGATCGCGAGGATCGGTGTCTTTCAGGACAGTTTCTATGCTGAGGCCGAGCCCGAGCGTGCAGTGACAAACGTAGACGACGGCACACTCTGGCGTTCGCGCAACGGCTATGCCTGGCTCGATCCAACCGATCCGGCTTCGTTCGAGTACTCGATCGCTCTTGCCGAGGAAGCGTGCAGCAAGCTGGGGTTCGATGAGGTCGAGTTCGACAACGTCTCGTTCCCGATCGGTGGAGACCTCTCGAAGGCGGTGTTCGATGGCGAGTACACCCAGGAGGTCCGTGTTGCATCGATCTCCGCGTTCCTCACCAGGGCGTACTCGGTGCTGCACCCGATGGGGTGCACGGTCTCGACGTCGGTCCTTGGGATCGTGCTCGAGTCCACCACAGACGAGGGAGTGGGACAGCGCCCGAGCACGATGTCGCGGATCGTCGACGTCTTGACCCCAACGTTGTACACGACGAACTACGGCTCCGGTTGGAAGGGGTTCGAGAACCCGGATGACAACGCCGTCGAGATCGTCACGTCTGCCCTTGCAGGCGGTCGAGGCAAGATGGATGGTCACGGCTATCTACGTCCCTGGCTCCAAACGTGGGCCATCGACTCTGCCGATCAACGCAACGTGCAAGAAGCAGTGACAGAGGGTGGAATGGGGTGGATGCTGTGGAGCAACAGCGCAAGATACACGAGGGAGGCGCTCCCGCCGCTTCCCTAAAGGAGCTCGAGGATCGGCTCGTATCGTGTGAGCTGTGCCCCCGTCTGGTGGCGTGGAGACAAGAGATCGCAGAGACGAAGCGGGCCGCGTTTGTTGACGACGACTACTGGGGCCGTCCGGTCCCGGGGTTCGGGGATCCCGAGGCAGAGATCGTCGTCGTCGGGCTGGCCCCTGCTGCACACGGTGCCAACCGTACCGGGCGTATGTTCACAGGAGATCGATCAGGGGATTGGCTCTTTCGGGCCCTCTATCGAGCCGGACTCGCGAACCAGCCGACGTCGGTGAACCGTGACGACGGTTTGGCGCTGTCGCGAACGTGGGTTACCGCTCCGGTGCGATGCGCGCCTCCCCAGAACAAGCCGACGCCGACAGAGCGAGACACCTGTTCGGCCTGGTTCGATGCCGAGCTCTCTCTATTGTCGAAAGCCACTGTGTTCGTCGTGCTCGGCCAGTTCGCGTACCAGGCATCGTGGGCTCACCTGCGTCGTTGTGGCACCGATCTGCCAACGCCGAGGCCTACCTTCGGCCACGGGGAAGAGGTCGCCCTCGATGGCGTGACGATCCTCATGAGCTACCACGTGTCCCAGCAGAACACGTTCACCGGCAGGTTGACCGTCGAGATGCTCGACGATGTGTTCGCCCGTGCGGTGAAACAGGTCGGGCTCGGTGTGTGAGAACTCGTCGTCCTGTGATGCTCAGATGGGCTCGAGCGACGCTCGAACGGTTCGTTCCTCGCGTTCGAGCGCGTCCATGACGAGGGGGTACGGGTTGATCTTGGTCCCGTCGAGCGTGACGGCAACGTGTGCGTGCGGGATCGTGTCCTCGGCGTTGCCGGAATCCCCGACGTACCCGATGACATCACCGGCGAAGACCTCGGTGCCGACGGTCAGTGTCGGGTAGAACGCCGACCAGGTCCCGCCGGCGCCATCGTCGGTTCCGAACGTGTCGTTGTTGAGGTGCAGGTACACGGACTGCCATCCGTCGCCGTGGTCGATACGTACGTAGTAACCCGATGAGGGCCGGTAGTCCATCTCGATGATGACGCCAGAGGAGACGGCGAGGACCGGTGTTCCCCGAGGGGCGATGATGTCGGTCCCTTTGTGGCGTCGGCCACCGGGGCGCCGTGCTCCCCAGGAGTCCTTGACCAGAGCGAACGACGAGTCGACCGGGAACACGGCGAAGGTGAAGTTGGCGTCCTGCGGGGCGGCGCTTGCGGGTGTCGGCGAGATGGCCGCCTGGAATCCGGCGAGTGTGATGCTGATCATCGCGACGAACGCGAGAGAGCGCAGAATGATGGTGTGCATGGGGGCCTGACCTCCTGGGCGGCACGTCTTCCTACCGATGGCCGCCTCGGTTGTGATGTCACCAGGAACGGTAGGTGCGCTGTTCGGGTACGCGCTTCTTTCGTTACAGAGATACACATACGGTCATGGTGGAAACCGGTCGATTGCATACAGGGCAGCGGTATCCTCCCCGGGAACTCACGAAGGATCTGTCTGTGCCCCAAACACCCTCTGGTACGACCGAGGCCACATCGCTTGCCGAGCGCCGAGCCGCCGCCAAGGAACGTCTCGGGACCCTGTCGATGCCGTCCGAGCGCGAGGAGATCTGGCGCTATCTCGACCTCGACTTCGACCCATCGTTCGGGTCCATCCCATCGGGGCCAGGATCGAGCGACGATGATCACGTCGTCACCGGGTGGCACGGAACCGTCGTGAGCATCGTCGACGGCTACACGACATCTCAGGGCATCTCGAGCATCGACGAACTCGAGGAGTCTGCCGACCTCACACGAGGGAGCGATCTGTTCACGACAGCGTTCGTCGCGTACTCGCCGGGTTCTGCCTACGTCGGAGAAGCACTGCTCGAGAAACCCGTGCTCGTCGACATCCAGACAACAGGAACAGCCACCACGTTCCCCGGTGTCCACATCGAGGTTCCCAAGGGGGGTGACGCCAAGGTCGTCATCAGGATGCGGTCCACGACCGATCAGGCGGCCACGGTCGTCCCGAGCATCACCGTGAACGTCGGCGACAACGCACGCCTCACACTCAGCATCATCCAGGACTGGAACTACGCGACACGCTCACTCGGGCGTGGCGTCATCCGACTGGGAAGAGATGCGGGCCTCGTGTTCAGCGAGGTCGGTCTCGGAGCCAAGCTTGGACGCTTGCATCTCGACGTCGACTTCGTCGGTGACGGATCGCACGGCAAGATCTACGGCGCCTACTTCGGAGAGGGCGATCAGGTCCTCGACTACCGGTACTTCATGAACCACATCGGAACCAACACGAGGGCAGACATGTTCTTGAAAGGCGCTGTTGCGGATCATGCGTTGTCCGTGTTCACCGGCATGATCCGGATCGAGGAGACGGGGAAGCGCACAGAGTCGTTCCAGACGAATCGGAACCTGATCCTCTCGGAAGGCGCTGGTGCGCAGTCCGTTCCCAACCTCGAGATACTCAACAACGACGTCAAGTGCGGGCACGGGTCGAGTGTCGGCCCTCTCGACCAGGACCAGCGTTACTACCTCATGTCGCGAGGCCTCACACCCAAGAGCGCCGACAGGTTGCAGGTACACGGCTTCTTTGAGGCCGTCATCGAGCAGATCCCCGACCAGCACGTCGCAGCGTGGGCCCGTGACAAGATCAACAGCAAATACATCACCGCCCAAGAAGAAGGGCGGGTATGAGCAGCGTCCGCGTGGGTCGGTTCGAGGACCTTCCGCTCGAGAGCGGTACCTGTGTCGAGATCGAAGGGACGCCAGTCGCCGTCTTTCGGGTCGACGACGGTGTCTACGCGATCGCCGACCAGTGCTCTCACGCCGAGGCGTCACTGAGTGAGGGCGAGGTGTTCGACGGTGAGGTCGAGTGCCCCCGTCACGGTGCAGCGTTCGATGTGACGACCGGCGCAGCGCTGACGCTTCCCGCAACAGTTCCCGTCGCGACGTACCGAACTGAGGTTCGCGACGGTGACGTATTCGTTTCTGCAACAGATAGTGAGGACGACCGATGAGCTACGCACTCGAGGTTCGCAACCTGAAAGCGCGGATCGACGATCTCGAGATCCTTCGTGGCGTCGATCTTGCCATCCCGTTCGGAGAGGTCCACGCGATCATGGGGCCGAACGGTTCAGGGAAGTCGACGCTCAGCCATGTGCTGATGGGCAAGACCGACTACCAGGTGGAGGGTGAGGCCTCCATCGACGGTGTTGATCTCCTGCCGATGACGGTCGATCAGCGGGCACGTGCCGGCTTGTTCGAAGCGTTCCAGTACCCGACCGAGGTCGCCGGCGTGTCCCTGAACAGCCTCACGGCCGAGATGGCAGCGAGTAACCCCGACGACGGCGGCTTCGCCGAACGGATCGCTGCGACGACGGAGCGACTCGACATGGAGCGGTTCCTCGATCGAGCGGTGAACGTCGGGTTGTCCGGTGGTGAGAAGAAGCGTTCTGAGATGTACCTCCTCGGTGTTGCAAACCCGAAGGTGGCGATCCTCGACGAGATCGACTCTGGTCTCGACATCGACGCGGTGCGTGAGGTCGCAGCCATGGTCGAGGCGTTGCGAAGCCCGCAGCTCGGCGTCGTGATCATCACGCATTACAGCCGTATCCTGCGATACATGGACGTGGACACGATCCACGTCATGGTGGGCGGACGCATCGTCAAGACCGGTGGGCCCGAGATCGCCGAGGAACTCGAGGGCGCCGGGTACACGGAGTACCAGGTGGCTTCGGCCGGTTGACGGCCGACATGGAGCCTGCCATGAACCTCGAGATCGTCTATGTAGCCGATCCCATGTGCTCGTGGTGCTGGGGGTTCGCACCGACCGTCGAGCAGGTCGATACCGCCTATGACATCCCGCTTAGGGTCGTCGTTGGAGGGCTCAGGCCGGGCAACCGTGCCGAACCGCTCGACGCGATCCGCGGTCTCCTCCAACATCACTGGGGCCAGGTCGCTGCAGCGAGTGGACAGCCTTTCGACCTTGCAGGCCTCGACCGTGAA
>VAPK010714643.1_pt1 | contig 15506 bp, 17 predicted proteins | sample 3395031 | NCBI WGS metagenome assembly VAPK01 (sample SAMN08290443, study PRJNA428436) | hydrothermal vent metagenome | isolation source: Deep-sea hydrothermal vent chimney 1 | place: Pacific Ocean: Juan De Fuca Ridge
GTGATTCATCGTTGAATCCTTTGATCTGTTTTAAGCCCCCGGGACCTGAAATAGCAACAATATCTTTCCACTTTTCATATCGCATTAGAATATCAATAGGTAGCTTATTGAGTTGTTTTGTTGCTTTTTTATGTTCGTAGACTTCCCACATATTAAATATAGTATATCTATATTGTATTTAGTATGTCAATCTTATTCAGGACTCACCCCTGCAAAAATAGCCGAATAATCTGTATCTGCCAAGCCTTGTTCTAAGGTGTTATCTAAGACCACTGCAATACCTTGCAAAGCGGCAGTGTTTAAGCCGAGTTGCTTGGCAACGGTTAAGAATAGATGGGTATCTTTAGCAAGGTGTTTGGTGGGGAAATTGGGATTGCTGAAGTCGCGTTCTAGCATGCGATCTAGTTTTTTATCGAAGGTGGGGGCATAGAGTGCACTGTCTCGAACGATGTCCATAAATTGCGACACATCAATTTGTTCTTTTTCGACTAGGGCGAGGCTGAGGGCGAAGCTGGCAGTGAGCCCTGCGATGAGTTGGTTCATGGCGAGTTTGACGGTGGCGCCGTGGCCGATATCGCCGATGAGGCGAGGTTCTGTGCTGAGGTCTTGCAATAGCGGTAGGGCGGTTTGGTAGTCTTGTTTTGAGCCGCCGGCCATGATGATAAGGGTGCCGCTTCGGGCTTCGGGCAAGCTACCAAGTACGGGGGCTTCTAGGTATTGCCCTTTATTGGTTCGGATTCTATCAGCAATATCTCTGGATTCTGCGGGAGCGATGGTGCCCATTTGCAGGATGAGTTTGTTGTGGAAATCATCTGGTTTAATAGTGTCGAGCACACTGTGAATCGCATCGGCATCGCTGAGCATCAATAGAGTGATATCGCTGGCTTGAAGCACGGCATTCACATCGCTTGCCACGATCGCCCCCCGATTTTCTAAATCAGCTGTTTTGTTGGGGCTGCGGTTATAGATTGTGAGTGTGTGTTTGCATTCGAGTAGGCGTTCACTAAGCGCTTGCCCCATGAGGCCGATGCCGATCAATCCGATTTTCATTTTGTGTTCTCTTGTTTGAGTTTTTCTTAGATTAGCATAGATGCTGTTTATGTTTGGCATGGTTCCCCGTATGCACGAGGATGACGGGTGGAAGAAGGATGTGAGTTGCTTGTTTTTAAATGGGTCCCCGCATACGCGAGGATGGCGGTTATGTTGTTGTGAGACGTGGGCTAAAAAATACAGCTTCGGCTTACGGACTGCTGTAAAATAGTTCTTTAATCTATAATTAATATTAGCTTAGGGAACGACTGTGTATAACAAAAAAATGTCTATTGCGGGTTTTGATGATGAAATTGCTCACGCCATTGCGGCTGAGGAAGTGCGCCAGGAAGAACATATTGAGCTGATTGCATCAGAGAATTACACTAGCCCACGGGTGATGGAAGCACAGGGCAGCGTGTTAACGAATAAATATGCAGAAGGCTATCCGAGCAAGCGTTATTACGGTGGTTGTGAGCATGTTGATGTGGCGGAGCAGTTGGCGATTGATCGCGCTAAGGAATTATTTGGTGCTGATTATGCCAATGTGCAACCGCATTCTGGCTCGCAGGCGAATGCAGCTGTTTATTTGGCATTATTGCAACCAGGCGATACAATTTTGGGCATGAGTTTGGCACATGGTGGCCATTTAACGCATGGCTCTAAAGTGAGCGCATCGGGTAAGATTTATAATTCTTTTTCATATGGTATTGATACCGATACAGGTGAGATTGATTACGATGAAGTAATGCGTTTGGCGCAGGAGCATCAGCCTAAAATGGTGGTAGCTGGTTTTTCAGCTTATTCACGCGTGATTGATTGGCAAAAATTCCGTGATATTGCGGATGCGGTGGATGCATATTTGTTGGTGGATATGGCGCATGTGGCAGGTTTGATTGCGGTGGATGAATATCCTAGCCCAGTTCAGATTGCGGATGTAACGACCACTACAACGCATAAAACATTACGTGGCCCGCGTGGTGGTTTGATTTTGGCGAAGGCGAATCCAGAGATTGAGAAAAAACTCAATTCAGCGGTGTTCCCGGGGTTTCAAGGTGGCCCACTAATGCATGTGATCGCGGCTAAGGCAATTGCATTTAAAGAAGCGATGTTGCCAGAGTTTAAAACTTACCAACAGCAAGTGAAGCGTAATGCACAAGCGATGGCGAGTGTGTTTATGGAACGCGGCTATGATGTTATCTCGAAAGGCACCGATGATCACTTATTCTTGGTGAGCTTTATTGAAGCGGGCTTAACCGGTAAAGAAGTGGATGCATGGTTGGGTGCGGCGAATATTACGGTGAATAAAAATGCAGTACCGAATGATCCACAATCCCCGTTTGTGACATCGGGTATTCGGGTGGGGACACCTGCGATTACAACACGCGGCTTTGATGCGGATGAATCTGATGAATTGGCGCATTGGATGTGTGATGTGATTGAGAGCAAGGGTGATGAAGGTGTGATTGAGGCAGTTAAAAACAAAGTATTGACTATTTGTGCTGCGCACCCTGTTTATGCGGACTAAATAATGCACTTTTTGCCCGTCAGCGGCGTTGAACTGCGACTTCCGATGCTCATGTACTTAACGTACACTACGCTTCGGCTTCTCGTGCGCCTTGCTGACAAGCAAAAATCACACCATTTAGCACCCCCTAAAAATTGATTCTTAAAGATGGTTAAATAATGCGATGTCCCTTCTGCGGTGCAGCGGATTCTAAGGTAATTGATTCTCGGCTATCGGCTGAGGGCGATGCGATTCGTCGTCGGCGTAGTTGTGTGGAATGCAAAGAACGGTTTACCACTTATGAAACGGCTGAATTATCTTTGCCGCGGATTGTGAAGCGTGATGGCAGCCGTGCAGCGTTCAATGAAGAGAAATTACGCGCAGGCATGATGCGGGCGTTGGAAAAACGGCCTGTGAGCATGGATGCCTTAGATCGAGCAGTCAAAAATATTACCCACCGTTTGCATACTAAAGGCGAGCGCGAAATTGATAGCCGCTTATTGGGCGAATGGGTGATGGATGCCTTGCGTGGATTGGATCATGTGGCATATGTACGGTTTGCATCGGTGTATCGTAGCTTTGAGGATATTAATGCTTTCCGTGAAGAAATTGATCGGCTGGAGCAGGATGAGTAAAGTAATATTTCTTAGTGAATGTAAGTGGTGCATGGAGTATGAATAAAAAATTTGAAATGCATACTAGTCCAGAAGGGCGGATTCGGATCACAAGCTTTAGTTTCTGGCGTTCGTGGAAGGTAAGTTTATTACTAAAGCTTCGGTATGGGTTTCATAGAGATGGAAAATATATCGCACCCGTAACAGATGAGGCCGTTTACCCGAGCTATGTTAAAGATGAATTGAGCATCACATCTGGCTGGGATAATTGGTTTGGTTATGATTGGTTAGCAGGCGGCGCTCAAACAGATGATTTTCTTGAAAAATTTTATGATAAACATTGCCATGGAAAATAATACACACCAACATTACATGGCCCGTGCCCTGCAATTAGCAGAGCGCGGGCTTTTTACCACAGCTCCTAATCCCAATGTGGGTTGTGTGATTGTGCGCGATGGGGACGTTGTGGGTGAAGGTTGGCATAGGCGTGCGGGTGAAAGCCATGCGGAAGTGTATGCTTTAGCCGATGCAGGCGAACAAGCGCGTGGGGCGACTTGTTATGTGACATTGGAACCGTGTAGCCATACGGGGCGCACGCCGCCTTGTGCGGATGCCTTGATTGCGGCGGGTGTGGCGCAGGTGTTTGTGGCGATGCAGGATCCCAATCCAAAGGTGGCGGGAGCGGGCATTCAGAGATTGCGTGAAGCAGGCATCAGCGTTGAAGTGGGTCTGATGGCAAGTGAGGCCGAATTACTGAATGTGGGCTTTTGCAAACGTATGCGAACGGGGCGGCCGTTTGTGCGTAGTAAATTGGCGATGAGTTTGGATGGTCGTACGGCGATGGCATCGGGTGAAAGCCAGTGGATCACGGGGGTGGCAGCGCGGCAAGATGTGCAAAAATTGCGTGCGCGTAGTGATGCGATTATTACGGGGATTGGTACGGTATTGGCCGATGATCCAGCGCTGACAGTGCGACCTGAGGGGGATTGGTATCCTGAGGGAGAAGCAGTGCGGCAGCCGCTACGGGTGGTGGTGGATAGCGCGCAACGCACGCCGAAAACAGCACGTTTATTTGAGACGGATAGTCCTGTGTTATTAGCGAGTTCGTTTATGAGCAGCGATTATCCGAAAGCAACCGTGATGGCCTTGGCGGATGAGAGCGGACAAGTTGATCTTGATAAACTGCTGGATGAATTGGCATGGCAAGATATTAATGAGGTATTCATTGAGGCGGGTGCGGAGCTTAATGGCGCTTTACTCGCCGCGGGATTGATTGATGAAATGGTGATTTATATGGCGCCTAAGTTGATGGGCGATGGCGCGCGGGGCTTATTTCATTTGCCAGCATTGACCACAATGGCGCAGAATATTGATTTAGAAATTCAGGATATTCGTGTAGTGGGGAAAGACTGGCGTATTACTGCACGGCCAAGGTTAGGATAAAAATATGTTTACAGGCATTATTGCGGCGCAAGGCAAGATAGAAAACACCACAACACGGGGCGGTGATTTACGCTTGCAGGTGGCAACAAATCAATTAGATTTAAGCGATGTGCGCTTGGGCGATAGCATTGCGATTAATGGTGTGTGTTTGACCGTGGTGGAGTTAGCGGCGACGAGTGTGAGTTTTGATGTGTCGCGTGAGAGCTTAGAGCGAACCAGTTTGGGGCAGGTTAAAGTTGGCAGTGTGGTGAATTTAGAAAAAGCCTTAGCCGTGGGCGATCGCTTGGGTGGGCATTTTGTGAGTGGCCATGTGGATGGCATGGGCAAAGTGTTATCGCTAGAAGAAGATGCCCGTTCTGTGCGATTTCGATTTGAAGCCCCGGCAGATTTAATGCGTTATATTGCGGAGAAAGGATCGGTTTGTATTGATGGAGTGAGCTTAACAGTGAATCAAATTGGGTCGAATTGGTTTGAGGTGAATATCATTCCGCATACGATGAATGAGACGATTATGCATACCTATCAAGTTGACGATCAGGTGAATTTAGAGGTGGATTTGATTGCGCGTTATTTGGAGAGGTTGATGCCGAGTAGCGATCATGGAATCACATCAAATATGTTAATTGATAATGGATTTATGCGCGCATGAGTTTGAATACAACCGATGAAATATTAGCAGATTTACGTGCTGGCAAAATGGTGGTTATCATGGATGATGAAGATCGCGAGAATGAAGGCGATTTGATCATGGCGGCAGAATGTGTGACGCCAGAAGCGATTAACTTTATGGCGCGTTATGCTCGCGGGTTAGTGTGTTTAACCTTAACGGAGGCGCGTTGCAAACAATTGCGCTTACCGTTGATGGTGATGGATAACCAAGCGGCTTATTCGACTAATTTTACCTTATCAATTGAAGCAGCAGAAGGGGTGACGACAGGGATCTCGGCAGCGGATAGGGCTAAGACGATTTTGGCAGCGGTCGCGGTGGATGCTAAACCGGAAGATATTGTGCAACCGGGGCATATATTCCCCGTAAAGGCACAAGCAGGTGGCGTGTTAACACGAGCAGGCCATACAGAAGCGGGTTGTGATTTGGCGCGACTGGCGGGCAAAGATCCGTCGGCAGTAATCGTCGAAATTCTAAATGATGATGGCACGATGGCGCGGCGTTCTGATCTGGAAGGCTTTGCACAAACCCACGATCTTAAAATTGGCACAATAGCTGATTTAATTAGCTATCAGCTTGAAAACGAGATGACAATCAGCCGCCTATCGGAATGTAAAATGCCAACAGACCAAGGTGATTTTACCTTATTTAGCTATGAAGATACGGTGAGCGGTCAAGTGCATTTGGCGATGGTGTCGGGTGAGATTAAACCCGATGTGGAAGCGTTAGTGCGGGTGCATATGGCAGAGCCACTAGCTGACTTATTGGGTGACCAACGTGAACCCTCACATTGGCCTTTGTCGACAGCAATGGCGCATATTGATGCAGCTGAAAATGGCGGGGTGTTGGTGGTATTGCGTCAGCCAAATCAGAATCGCCAGTTAGCGGCCAAAGTGGAGCGCTATCAGCAAGCGGATCGCGGTGAGTCGGTAGTAGCCGATACGAGTTGGGACTTACGGACGTTTGGTGTTGGCGCGCAAATATTGGCTGATTTAGGGGTGCAGAAAATGCGGGTGATGGGCACACCAACGAAGCTACACGGCGTATCTGGCTTTGGCTTGGAAATTACGGGCTATGACACTGGAGCGATTGATTGAGCCAAAACATCTTGGTGATTGCTGGTGAAGCATCGGGCGAAGCCCATGCGGCGCGGGTTATTGAAGCATTAAAAGAACAAGATTCCACGGTAGTGGTGGCAGGTATTGGTGGCGATAATATGCGCGCGGCCGGCGCTGAAATATTAGTCAATTTTTCTGAGCTGGCGGTGATGGGTTTGGTTGAAGTGTTAAAACAATATGGTCAGTTAAAAGCTGTATTGAAAAAAATGATTACTCGGCTGGATACCCATCGGCCTGATTTATTAGTATTAGTCGATTATCCCGGATTTAATTTACGTTTAGCTAAAGCAGCAAAGAAACGCGGTATTCCTGTGTTGTATTACATCAGCCCGAAAGTCTGGGCATGGCGCGCGGGGCGAGTGAAAACGATTGCAAAAGTGGTCGATCAAATGGCTGTATTTTTCCCCTTTGAAGTACCTATTTATGAGGAAGCAGGGGTTAAGGTCAATTGTGTAGGTCATCCTTTGGTGGATGCGGTGCATGCTGATCAATCTCGTGAGCAGACTTTAGCGCGTTTAGGCTTAGATCCGAATAAACAAGTGGTGGGTTTATATCCGGGTAGCCGACGCAGTGAAGTAGGCCCTTTATTACCAATTATGTTAGCGGCGGCAGCGCAATTACGAGAAAAGGACCCCACACTGCAATTTGTATTACCTCTGGCACCAGGTTTGGCAGGGGAGCTTATTCAAACTGCATTAAGTGAATCTAAGGCGTCGGTGACATTGGTACCGACAACATCTAAAACAAATGATTTTTACAATTTAACGGCATCGTGTGATGCGATTGTGGCCGCATCGGGCACCGTGACACTAGAAATCGCTTTATTAGCAACACCGCATTTTATTGTCTATCGCGTGGCACCGATGACTTATCGCATTATGCGACGGTTAGTGCAGATTCCCTATGTGGGTTTATGCAATATTGTGACGGGTAAGGAAATTGTGCAGGAGCGATTGCAGGATGCGGTAACGGTTGATGCCGTTGCAGCAGAATTAATGGCTTTTTTAATGGATCCAAACGCGACACAAGCGGCAGCAGATATTGAGAAACAAGTACGAGCATCGCTTGGGCCTGCTGGTGGTGCAGCGCGGACAGCGGCATTGATTTTGGCTATGCTGGAAGACATTAAGTGAGTGAGGTTATTGCGGGTGTCGACGAAGTAGGGCGTGGTCCATTGGCAGGGCCAGTGGTGACTGCCGCTGTGATTTTAGACCCAAACCAGCCGATTTCAGGTTTGGCTGATTCAAAGAAGCTGACTGAGAAGCAACGTGAGACGTTGGCACCAATAATTAAAGAGAAAGCGTTGGCATGGTCTTTAGGTCGGGCAGAAGTAGAAGAGATTGATGAGATTAATATTTTGCAGGCGACGTTGGTGGCGATGAAGCGGGCGGTGGCAGGCTTATCCATTGCACCCACGCATGCATTGGTAGATGGCAATCAAGTGCCTGATTTACCTTGCAAGGTGACGACAGTGATTAAAGGCGATCAGTCGGAACCTGCGATTGCTGCGGCATCTATTCTAGCGAAGGTGGCACGGGATAATGAAATGGTTGAATTGGATGAGCAATATCCGGGCTATGGTTTGGCAAAACATAAGGGTTATCCGACGGTACAACATCGAGATGCCTTGATGGCATTAGGTGTAACACCGATTCATCGACGTTCATTTAAACCGGTGAAACTCGCGTTGGCAAAGGCGCGATGAGCCTTGAAGCATGGTATGATGGTCGCTTATGACCTTAATTGATAAATTCTTTTCGAAGTTCAAAAAGAACCCGAAAGCGACCGCTAAACGTGCTTCCAATGCGGGGCCGATTATTATTCCCCGTTCGGACCACAGTATTTCTCGACAGCAGATCAGCCGACAAGCACTTGATGTGTTGTATGGATTGAAAAAAGCAGGATTTGAAGCTTATTTGGTGGGGGGGTGCGTACGTGATTTATTGCTGGGGCACAAACCTAAAGACTTCGATGTGGCAACAGATGCAAGCCCTGAGCAAGTGCATAAAATATTCAAACGTAGTCGGCTGATTGGGCGACGGTTTAAGTTGGTGCATGTGGGTTTTGGTCGTCATGCGATTGAGGTCGCTACTTTTCGTGCGCCGCCTGTTGCTGACAAGCATATTGATGATCAAGGTCGGATTACAAGAGACAATGAATTTGGTACGCTAGAACAAGATGCATGGCGTCGCGATTTCTCTGTTAATGCCCTTTATTATAATATCCGTGATTTTTCGATTGTAGATTACACGGGTGGCATGGTTGATTTGGAAGCGGGTGTGATTCGGATGATTGGCGATGTGGAAACCCGCTATCGAGAAGACCCGGTGCGGATGCTGCGCGCTTTACGTTTTAAAGCAAAATTGGGATTGACACTTGAACCTGAAACGGAGCGTTGGATCCCGGATCTGGCTGATTTATTACAAGATATTCCATCAGCGCGTTTGTTTGATGAAAGCCTGAAATTATTTTTAGGTGGCTATGGCCGTGCGGTGTATACCGAGCTACAAGCTTACGATATTTTTGAACAGCTATTTCCACAGACAGCCGCCGTATTAGCAACGACAGATGATGCGTCGGCTGAGCGTTTGATTACCGCGGCGTTAACAAATACGGATAAGCGTATTGCAGAAGACAAACCAGTGACCCCCGCATTTATCTTTGCTGCCTTATTGTGGCCGGTGGTGAAAACACGTTGGGCTGATTTTCAGCAGAAAGGTATCCCTGCATTTCCAGCGCTCAATAAAGCATCGGCAGAAGTGTTTATTAAACAAGGAAAACGTATTTCTATCCCGAAGCGTTTTTCATTTATGAGCCGTGATATTTGGACATTACAAATACGCTTGAATCAACGCCAAGGTAAGCGTGCATTACAAACGCTTGCCCATCCCAAATTTAGAGCGGGTTATGATTTCTTATTATTGCGTAATGAAGCTGGCGAAGATGAAAAGTTAGCGGAGCTTGCTGATTGGTGGACACGTTTTCAAGAAGTATCGGAGCTTGAACAAACACAACTAGTGAAAGATTTACCGCGACACGATGATAACGGTGCAAAACGTCCACGGAAACGTAGACGGCGAAAACCTGCTTCACGAGCAGGCGCACCGGAACAAAAGGCAAGTTAAACGATGCGTGCATTTATTGGTTTAGGCAGCAATCTAGAAGATCCGATTGCACAGGTGAAGGATGCGATTACCTTATTGGATGAAACCAATGGCATCGAGCGTATTGCAACCTCATCGCTTTATGCTAGCCCACCGATGGGGCCACAAGATCAACCCGATTATATTAATGCAGTAGTTGAAATTGAAACGTTGATGTCTCCAATCGCGGTGCTCAATGCCTTGCAATCCATAGAGAACTGCCAAGGTCGGGTGAGGGAACGCCGTTGGGGGCCGCGAACGTTGGATTTAGATTTACTTGCTTATGGTGATGTCATCATGCATGACGAACGTTTGCAAATACCACATCCTGGGATAGTCGAACGGGCTTTTGTCTTGGTGCCGTGGACTGAAATTTCAGCAGATTTTGAGATTGTGGGTTTAGGGAAAGTAGGGGCATTGGCAGGTGTTTGCCCACTTGCAGGATTGGAAAAAATATCACCATGAGTCAACAAGATTTGCCACAACGCTATATCGTTGTTGAAGGGCCAATAGGAGTCGGAAAAACAAGTTTGGTTAAACGATTGGCTAACGATTTTTCTGGCGCAACACTGCTGGAAGAACCAGAACACAATCCTTTTTTAGAAAAATTTTATGCGAATCCAAAAGATTCAGCGTTGCCTACACAATTAAGTTTTTTAATGCAACGCGTGCGCTTGAGCGAACAGGTCAAGCAAGATGATTTATTCCATCATCTGCAAGTTGCGGACTTTATGGTGGAGAAAGATCGAATTTTCGCCCGGTTGACGCTAGATGATGATGAACTTGGCTTATACAATATGGTCTATGATAACCTGACGATGCATCATCGCACGCCAGATTTAGTGGTGTATTTACACGCACCTTTGCCCGCGCTTAAAGCACGTATTGCACAACGCGGTATTGCTTATGAGCAACGCATGGATATGGATTATTTGCAGAAATTATCTGATAGTTATGCCCATTTTTTCCATTATTATGATGCTGGGCCGTTGCTGATTGTGAATGCACAAGATATTGATTTAGTGCAGAGCGAAGCGGATTATCAGAACTTATTGGCACAAATAAAAACAACGATAGCCGGGCGGCATTATTACAATCCGCTGGCCGAAAAATAAATTGGCGAAATAAATTGTCTTTTTATCCCATTTCGGCGTTGGATCATTTTCTGCGATCCTCATGTATTATGTATACACTGCGGTTCTCAAAAATAATCCGTCTTGAACTTGAACAAAAATCCTAATTTATTGAAATATAGAAATATGTCTAGACTTAACTTAAACCAACTTCAAAAAATGAAAGTAGCGGGTGATAAAATCACCATGCTGACATCGTATGATGCCAGCTTTAGCAAAGTGCTGGATGCGGCAGGCATCGATATGATTTTGGTGGGGGATTCGCTGGGCACGGTGGTGCAAGGGCATGAAAGCACCGTGCCGGTGACGGTTGACGATATGATTTATCATTGTCGTCATGTGTTGCGCGGTAGCCAGCGCGCCTTTGTGGTGATTGATATGCCGTTTATGAGTTATGCAACGCCACAACAAGCCGCCCAAAATGCCGCACGACTAATGACCAGCGGTGGGGCGCAGATGGTGAAGCTCGAGGGCGGCGGTGCAGTGATGGAAGAAACTGTGCGTGAGCTCACCGAACGCGGTATTCCTGTGTGTGGGCATTTGGGTTTATTGCCACAATCAGAGCATCGTTTAAGTGGCTATCAATCCCAACAGTGGAGCGATCAAGATGTTAAGCAATTATTAGAAGAAGCCAAAGGCTTGCAGCAAGCAGGTGCTGAAATGGTAGTGTTGGCTTGTGTGCCTGCTACCGTTGGCGCGCAGATAACCGCTGCGTTAACGATTCCGGTTATTGGTTTTGGTGCCGGGCGGGCATGTGATGGTCAAGTGCTGATTCTATACGATATGCTTGGAATTTCAGCTGGCAAAACACAGCAATTCAATCATAATTTCTTGGCGGATACAGGCGATATCTCATCCGCCGTTGAAAAATATATACGTGATGTGAAAAGTTGTGATTTCCCGCAATCACAACACGAGTACGAATGAAAACGGTTACCACTGTCGCCGCGCTGCGCCAGCAAGTTTCAGAGTGGAAAAAAGCGGGGCAACGGATTGCCTTAGTGCCGACGATGGGCAATTTACATCAAGGTCACTTATCGCTGGTGGAGAAAGCAAATAGTGTGGCGGATAAAGTGGTTGTCAGCATCTTTGTTAACCCGCTACAATTTGATGATAAACAAGATTTATCTGCCTATCCCAGAACAGAGCGTGAAGACCAAGAGAAACTCGCACAGGCAGTATGCGATGTCGTATTCATCCCCAGCACCGATGACGTTTACCCAAATGGCATGACAGCACAAACCCAAATTATAGTGCCAGGCGCAGATGATATCTTGTGTGGTGCACGTCGTCCAGGACATTTTGCAGGCGTGGCGACGGTGGTAAATAAACTATTCAATCTAGTGCAACCTGATATCGCCATATTTGGCGAGAAAGATTATCAGCAGCTTTGGGTGATCGCTAAAATGGCCGCCGATTTGAATTTACCGATTGAGATTATCGGTGGCGAGATTTATCGTGAAAAAAGCGGCTTAGCCATGAGTTCTCGCAACCAGTATTTAACGGATTCGGAGCATACGCAAGCTGCCGATTTATACCAAATATTACGTAATGTGAAAGCACAATTAGAAATGGGTAGAAAAGACTTCTCTGAGATTGAGAGCGAAGCAATTAAGGACTTAGCTGAAAAAGGCTTTGAACCTGATTATATTGAAATCCGCCGAGCAAGTGATCTGGCTTTGCCTAATGTAGATGATACTGATTTGAGAGTGTTAGCCGCTGCTAAAATTGGCAAGGCACGGTTGATTGATAATATTGCTGTTACGGGATATAACCAATGAGAAGGGAGTTTGATAAATCCTTAAAAGTTGTAGCAAGGCCTGCGCTTGAAAAGCTGGGTTATATTTTTGATGGGAAACGAAAATTCGTTCGGAAGTTTGACGATGAGATCGAGCTTGTTATCGAATATCAACTTGGACTTAGAGGTATGGCAGGAGAATTTACGGTAAATTTGATTGTCGGTGATATGATTGAAAGGCTAGGCATGGTGAAACCAACGTTGTTATTGAATTTCTCTAACAAGGTGTTCGGTTGGAATGAAGAACCTTGGTGGATGTCACTTTTCCTTCCTAAAGATAAATGGTGGAAAATAAGCTCATTTCAAAAAGAGATGGACTCAATAATGAGGAAAACGACCAAAGCACTTGAGATTTATGGTGTTCCTTGGTTAGAAAATTACAACAACCCAAAATAGAAAAGTGATTTCTACTGCCTGATTTCTCTTCAGTGATTTGTGGTTCTTATCTTAGGTAAACTGTCTAAATTGGTGAATATGCTATAATTACCGAATAGAAAATAGCTAAAAAATGGGGAGAACAAATGAACCTAACCGTATTAAAATCAAAGCTTCATCGTGCATGCGTAACGCATTCAGAAGTGGATTATGAAGGCTCTTGTGCGATTGATGGAAAATTGATGGCAGAAGCAGGGATCCATGAATATGAACAAATTATGATCTATAACGTTGCCAATGGCGAACGGTTTACTACTTATGCCATTCGCGCTGAAGCGGGCTCAAAAATCATCTCAGTCAATGGTGCTGCGGCACATCGCGCCTCACCGGGCGATCGTATTATCATTTGTACTTATGCAGCAATGGATGCTGATAAAGTGGCAGATTATAAACCAACACTGGTTTATCTCGATGAAGAGAATAATGTGACGCATACACGACAAGCGATCCCAGTACAGGCTGCATAAGTATGAAACAAATAGAACACATTTTTGAAACAATATTGTGGAATAGCCGCTTTGTCGTGGTCATTGCTGTGATTGCTAGTTTGATCACTGCTTTTGCGATGTTCTATATGGCCACAGTGGATGTGTATTACTTGATTTCTCACCTTGGCGAATATACTTCACTAGGTGGTGATGTTTTGGCACAAAAAGCATTACGCGCCCAAACGGTGACCCACATAGTAGAAGTGGTCGATGGTTATTTATTAGCGACGGTATTGCTTATTTTTGCCTTGGGTTTATATGAATTATTCGTTAGCAAAATTGAGCAAGCTGAAAATACAGATCATGCCTCTGTATTAGCGATCCATAGCCTTGATGATCTCAAAACACGCTTAGGCCGCGTTATCTTAATGATTTTAATTGTGAATTTCTTTGAGCATGCCATTAATATGCAATTTCATGGTGCATTTGAGTTGTTGGCGCTGGCTGGTGGCATTGCTTTAATTGGCCTAACGCTTTATCTTACGCATGCGGAAGGCCATTAGCCGTCATCATACGGCGAGCATAAATGATTATAAAAATTGGTCTGGCGAAAAATGCTGTGCGGCGCTTGATGTACTGACTTCAGTATTTGCCTCACCCAGTATGGCATCTGCTCGGAAAGGTCCTAATCCTTCACACATCCCAATATAAAGCATATGGATAAATGTTTTTTTACCCGCTAGTGTTGTTAGTTTAGGGGCCGATTTTTGTGATGGCGAGAGATACCATAGTCGAACAATTTCTTTTTCACCTTGAGATAGCGCGATTGTTCCTGCGTGCTGGCTAATTGATTCCGTAATACCCACCCAAACTGCATTAGATTCTTTATTGATTAGCCCCAGAATTGCATCATACAACCTATGGAATACAATGTTTTCTGCAGTTTCTTTTATTGTTGGTACTTTTTCCCTAGCTTCCATGATATGGCTATTCGCCATAATATGGGTACTCGCCATGATATTAGATACTGGAAAATTGTCTGCTTCGGGGTCAAGCAAGTCAAAGTCGGACAAGCTGTTTGTAGATGGCGTGTTTGTTTCTTCTACAGCATTCAGCTCTTCAGGAACCACCTTAAGCACCGTGTCTTTTTTAAATAAACATTCGTAAAGTGCGATGCGTAATTTTCCACGCGTCTCTGAGGAGTTAATACCTAAATCATACTCAAGATCGCGTATTAGAGAGGTGACTTTAATCGTGCTTTCCTGACCATGTTTTTCAAACCAATGTCGGTAGATCTTATCTGCCACAATAGTGGGAAATACTTTATTTAAAGCCGTCCAAACGACTTCTCTATTCCGTGTTAAATGTGTTGTGTCGTCTTCCATGATGTCACCTATTTTCTATCAGCATGAGTCACATTCTGTTGGAATTCACTATAGCCGAGTTCATAATGTTCGGTGAAATCTAAACCGCGTTGTTCATGAAGCGATGGTGCGCGTAGGCCTATCGTTTTGTCAATTAATTTAAATACGATCCATGAAGCACCATAGCCCCAAATAAAGATAGCGAATACACCTTGAACCTGAACAAAACCACGACTAAGATCAAATAAATCGCCAGCGTAAAATAACCCAGCTGCTAATGTGCCCCAAGCACCTGCGAAACCATGTGCTGGAATTGCACCGACCACATCATCTAAACCACGTTTTAGTAGGAAATTTTCGCCTAAAACAGCAACCAAACCACCCATAAGGCCGGTTAAAATCGCAAAGCCGGGAGACATGGTTGCCGCACCTGCGGTAATGGCAACCAGTCCTGCAAGGCCACCATTAACCGTTCGTGTCATTAAAACCGGTTGGTTTTGTATTTTCATGAATGCCAGGGAACCCGCCACCCCTGCCGATGCGGAAAGAAATGTATTCACCAAAACAAGTCCAATATCATGTTCACCATCAACAATACTGCCGCCATTAAATCCGAACCAGCCAAACCAAAGAATAAAAGCACCTAGCGCGACGAGGGGCAGGTTGTGGCCCGGGACATCTCTTACCTCGCCATCTCGACCAAACCGCCCTAATCGCGGCCCCAAGATTTGAATGGCAGCTAATGCGGCCCAAGCACCTAGTGAATGGACAGCGGTAGAACCTGCAAAATCAATAAAACCACGCTCTGAAAGCCATCCACCACCCCA
>VAPK010139307.1_pt1 | contig 15505 bp, 17 predicted proteins | sample 3395031 | NCBI WGS metagenome assembly VAPK01 (sample SAMN08290443, study PRJNA428436) | hydrothermal vent metagenome | isolation source: Deep-sea hydrothermal vent chimney 1 | place: Pacific Ocean: Juan De Fuca Ridge
CCCACCAACACCGAACAAGCCTCAGCTAGTTTACAAGAACTACAATTAATTAATTCGGCAGCCGATGTTTTTGAATTCAATAACAGCCTCGCGGATGTAGTCAACACATTGGCCTCCTTATCTGCTGGAAAGTTACCACTAATCAACGTTCCAGCATCTCAAAAAGCCTCTGCGCAACAGGCCAATGCCCTGATTGGCAATCCATCCTATGGCAACTGGCGTCAGGATAATAATGGCCGCTCATTCTGGGAATGGTATGGCATGTATTCCCTGTTCAGCAATGTCTTTGGCCGACATACCTACTACGATTCGTGGTCCTCACGACCTCATTATAGTTATTATAATAATTATGGCCGCAACCGCTGGGGATCCAGCACCGATATCAATCGAAATCATAATTTAAGCCGCCGCTATCCCAGCCGCTACAACAAACCCAGTGCCGCCGCCAGAACACGTTATTCCACCAGTGCCAGCCGTTCATCCAGTTATTTTGGTGCCAACAGATCTTCATCTTCTTCCCGCTATAGCGCATATGGTTCCAGCAGTCGAAGTTCATCGTTCACCAGTTCCCGTGGCTTTCGCGGCGGCAAATAAGGACATATAAAATGTTTACAGACTTTATTAATGTTGACGTGGATCTGGGACTTTATTACCTGGTGGATTTTTCAATTGCCCTGGCGCTCCTGACCGGCATACGTTTTCTTTCCGGTTTGGTCGGCAATGTTTCAGCTACCCATGAAATATCCAGCAAAGATAACCAGGCCTTTGGTATTTCCCTGGCCGGCGCCATGATTGCCGTTAGCATGATGCTGATCGGCGTTATTTCGGGTGATGCCGGTTATAGCTTGGCTAATGAAGCACTAACCGTCATTCTATTTGGTCTCATTGGCATTGTATTAATGTGGTTGACGCGCATAGCCTTTGATCGTTTATCCTTTCCCGGCTTATCCATTCATGAACAAATCATGAAGGGCAACATAGCAGCAAGCATTATTGATGCCTGCAATATGATTGCCACTGCAATTATTATTAAAGGCGCCATGTCCTGGGTGGATGGCAACATCAGTATGGCCATTATAGCCGTGGTAGTCAGTTTTGTTGCTTCACAAGTTATTATGGCACTGGCCACCTTATATAGGGTAAAAGTATTTGAACGGCGACATAAGGGCCGCCGCTTGCACAGCGCAATTGAGGATAACAACATCGCTCTGGCACTTCGTTTTAGTGCCTATCGAATCGGCATCGCCATTGCCGTAAGTGCCGCCTTCACCGCCGTAGAATATGACGCCGAGGCTTTTACAAATGTCTTTATAGTGTGGTTTGCTATCGCCTTGGCTCTATTCATTCTTTTGACCCTGGTTGCGATTATCATACGCCTTGGCGTATTACATCGAGTAAATATTGCGGAAGAGGTCGGTGAACAGGCCAATATTGCCGTGGGAGCCATCGAAGGCAGCATCTATATTGTGGTTGGATTATTGCTGGCAGGTTTGATTGGCGCATAAACAATATCGTCAAAAAACTTTGTTTCGCCAAATTCCTATAGGTGCTCAGAGATGCGACTGAGCGCACAACAACGGCTGCTCGTTTTCATTGTCGTGGCCTTTATTATTGATTACATACCGTTGATCAATCTGCCGTTTTTATGGAGTGAGACCTTCTTTCATGAGATCAGTCACGGCCTGATGGCATTATTGACCGGTGGTGCGATCCATAACATTAGATTAAATTTTAATGGCTCGGGCGTATGCACCAGCAGCGGCGGCATTCGTTTTTTGGTTAGCTTTTCCGGTTATGCCGGTAGTGCTCTATGGGGACTACTGATATACAAACTCGGCAACAGCTTATCCAGAACCAGGGCAAAGTTGCTTGTTGCTGCTATAGCAATAATGCTGGCTATAACATTAGTATTATGGGCGCGTAATTTATCGACTATTGTTATCCTGATAGTTTTATTGCTGATGTATGTCATCCCACTTTATAAGCCACGTTGGATCAGCATAAAATTTTTCATCCAGCTGGTAGCGATCTTTGTGATGCTGGATGCTATACGCAGCCCCTTGTATCTACTTGATGGCCGTGATCTTGGCGATGGTGCCAACCTGGCACAGTTAACCTGGTTACCGGAAATTTTTTGGGTGGGACTGTGGTTTACGATAGCTGTGGGCTGTTTATATTTTCTGTGGCGACAAGCAGGCAGAAACCGTTAAGACAAAGCCAGAATAACACGCTTTTTATTCAGCGGATGGGGCTCCCGTAGGTTGGTGTTGAGCAACGCGAAGCCCAACGGACGTGACTTTATAAAACGCTTTACTGCTGTCCCGTTAAGATAGTCGTGATATTTAATAAGTCGCTAAGCGTTATCTAACCCACCCCCTCTCCCCGCTGGGGAGAGGGGTTCTCTCATTCCCACGCGGGAGCGTGGGAACCAGAAATTTAAGAAAGATATGCCTGTAAACGTCTGACGCCTTCTTCGAGACGTTGCAGCGACGTGGTATAAGAAAACCGCAAAAACTTCTGCGGCTGATTATCACCAAAGTCCCGTCCGGGCGTTACTGCGACGCCGGCTTCATGCAGCAGGCTTTGCGCAAAAACAAAGCTGTCATTGCAAAACTTCTCACAGTTGGCATACAGGTAAAAAGCACCCTGGGGCGTTAATGGCAGTTTAAACCCCAGCTGGCGTAACGCCGTCAGCAGATAGTCGCGGCGTTGCTGGAATTCCTGGCGTCGCTGTTCCAGAATCGCCAAATTATCCGGTTCAAAAGCGGCTAGCGCCGCATATTGCGCTGGCGTAGGTGCGGCCAGAAAAAGATTCTGCGCCAATTTATCTATATCCTTGATCGCATTTTCAGGGGCCACTAACCAGCCCAGGCGCCAGCCGGTCATGCCAAAATATTTCGAGAAACTGTTGATGACAAGGATCTGCTCACCTAATGAAACCGCGCTTGCCGGTTTGTCATCATAGACCAGCCCATGATAGATCTCATCGACTATCAGATGACCGTCTTTTTGCGCTACGATCTGGCTGATGCTGGCTAGTTCCTGGTCATCGATCAGGGTACCGGTGGGGTTTGAAGGTGAAGCCAGCATCAGGGCGCGAGTCTGATCTGTCCAGTGCTGTTCTACCAGGGCGGCAGTCAATTGGTAATCAGTATCAGCATCGACATTGATCATCTGCGGCACGCCGCCAAGAAAGCGCACAAAATTACGGTTACAGGGGTAGCCGGGATCAGCCAGCATGATCTGCTGTCCTGTATCCAGCAATAGCCCCAGTGCCAGCAACAAGGCACCCGAAGCGCCCGGTGTGATCACAATGCGTTGCGCTGATACGCTCAAGCCATACCGCTGCTGATAAAAAGCCGCAATGCGCTCGCGCAACAGGGGCAGGCCCAGGGCCGGTGTGTAATGCACGTCTCCTTTTTCAATCGCGCGAATGGCCGCGCGCGTCACAGGTTCCGGCGTTGGGAAATCCGGCTCGCCAATCTCCATATGCACGATGTCCTTGCCTGCGGCCTCCAGCGCCCGCGCCTGGGCCAGCAACTGCATAACGCGGAAAGGCTCAATCTCTTCGATGCGTCGAGAATAGCGACCCAGGGAATTGTCGCTCATGCCGATGAAGAACTATTCGCCAGATGTTGTATCAGATCCAGATCCAGGCAGGCGGCATGATCAACAATATCCTGATCGCCCTGCAATACGGTAAAGGGCTGCTCTGGTTCGCCCATATTGTCCAATACCAGTATGGCGCTGGAAAAATCATGCTTGCGGGTATAATCATTTACCGTGATAACGGTTCGCAGATTAGCCGCAACAGAGGATTTGATGCCATTTTCCGAGTCTTCGAAGGCCATGCACTGCTCTGCCTTCAGATCCATTTTGTCCATTGCCCAGAGATAAATATCAGCCGACGGCTTTTTCGCAGGCACCACGTCACCAGCGGCAATAACTTCAAACCAGCTCTCTGAATCCGGCCCCAGAGTCTGAGACAGCAGCGCCTGCACATTGGCCGGCGTAGTGGTGGTGGCAATCCCCATCCGCATACCCTTCTCCCGTGCTTCTCTCAACAGCCGTTCCACCCCCGGACGCAGGGGAATTCGGCCCTCAGCCAGCAATGCTGTGTAATGCGCGGTTTTTGAACGATGAAGTTCAGCAATAAAATCATTGATATCGGTCGGGCATATAAAATGGGTATTGAAGTGCTCCAGATAGTACTTCATCCGCTCCTTGCCACCGGTTACCGCCAACAGCTTGCCATAAAGCTCGACCGACCAGTTCCAGTCCAGCCCGGCCTCCTCAAAGGCCAGATTAAAAGCGACCCTGTGGCCATCCCGCTCGGTATCCGCCAGAGTACCGTCCACGTCGAATAATAATGCCTGTAGTGTTTTCTGCATGCCTGTATAACCCTACCTTTTGAAATAGAATACATAAATATCTTCGCTGACGTCTAGAGACAACGAAATAGCAAGAAGGTTACTTTACCGTAGGCAGTTTCAGAAAATCGAGTTATTTTAGGTAGGCAATCAGGTATATCCTGCATTTCTCTGAATGCGAATTGGTTAAAAATAGAACAAAAAATTAATGATAAGTATGTCGCCAATATCAATACCTTGGCGGTAAAAAATGATATTTTGTGCTAATATTTAGGATTGTTCCTCATTCATTTATTGCGCTATTTTGAATATTCTGGTATTTAAGCGCGTTCATTTTGGATTCCGGTATCGGTAGGAGACAGTTAAAGATGCCCGCAAAGAAAACGTCCACGGTAAAGAAAAAAACCGTTGCCAAGAAAAAAACGGCAGTCAGCAAGAAAACGCCTGCTGCGAAAAAAGCTGCAGCCAAAAAAGTAACTGCAAAAAAAATCAGCCCTAAAAAGGATACCGCTAAAACATCAACCAGTAAAAAAACCATGACCAAAAAGGCCCCAGTCAGCCAGAAAAGAACCGCATCAAACTCTAATCCAAAATCCTTTGAACCTTATAAACTGGTCAAAGGTGAGGAATATATGAATGATGCGCACGTTGTCCATTTTAACCAACTTCTGCTTAACTGGAAGCATGAACTAATGGAAGAAGTGGATCGCACCGTACATCATATGCAGGATGAGGCAGCCAACTTCCCGGATCCCAATGATCGCGCCACCCAGGAATCCGAATTCACCATAGAGCTACGCACCCGTGATCGCGAACGCAAGCTGATCAAAAAAATTGATGAGGCACTAAACCACCTGGGATCCGGCGATTATGGCTATTGTGAACAATGTGGTATGGAAATCGGCATTCGCCGTCTTGAGGCTCGCCCAACCGCAACCCTGTGTATCGATTGCAAAAGCCTGGATGAGATTCGCGAACGCCAACGAGGCTGACTATAATAAGATATGTCGGGTTAGGCATTTTTTGCCGTACCCGACATAATTATTTGTAGGCAAGGACGAATGAATTATATCCGTGTTTAGCTTAAGAAAGTCTTTAATTCGCGTAAAGCTGAGCGGCTACGGATCAATTCTTTTTCGTCTGTAAAATCAATCGTCTCGGGTAATGCGTTCACTGCCTTTTTTACCTTCTGAAACGCCTGCCGTTCATTTTCCAACCAGCTGCGCGCCTTATCGATGACATCATGATGAACGCGACGATCTTCCGGTTCTTCTCTTAAATCTAATGTTGAAATTCGCGCAAGGATCCTGCGCAGCTGATTCACAATGCGCCTGACATAAGCTCGCCAGATCACATCGGCCAGCCACAGAGCCGCCAAGTTGACTAGCAGAATAACCGGTATAACAGTAAACAAGGTTGCAAGAAAAGGCGATAGCCCTTCTGTATTGGCATAATGAACTCGGTAGAGATGCCCTTCTATAATCGTGCTTAAATCCAGATACAGCCAAATCATTGCGCCGCTAAACAAAATCAGTTCAAGCACGATAAGTGCTGCCAACAGGCGCCCCTGAATCGTGGCATCAATAAAATGCCGATGCCGCCGATGCCCGGAGTTTGACAATTCACTCTTCATATTCATATATCGTGACACTCAAAACACAGCTTTGAACCCTGATTGGACATCACCAGTTTACCGTGTTTCTGCGTATAACCCTGATGACATGAAATACAGCTTAAACGCCCATCCGGCAACATAATACTTTTCGGCAGACGCGCCCGAGTGCGATAACCACCATAGCGTGAGGCCTTATCATAATTCGTCCCAACCGGATGATTTACCGCACCATCCGCATGCCGCACCAGTCCCTGTGAATCGATCTCTACCGCAGGACCACCGTCGGCATTACCACTATGACAGCCTAAACACTGAATGGAAAACGTATCCAGACCGCTCAGATCCTTATTACTTCTAGCATCCAGGTGGCCGTTACTAATAATAGAAGCGCCAGCATCAGGCATCGCAGCAAAAAATGCACTGTCATGGCAAGACATGCATAACTCCCGGCCTCGCTTCTCACCCCGCATCAATCCCGGCTTGCCTGAGTGAATATCATGGCAGGTGCTACAAGTTAGATCGCCTTTCCAGTCAACAGGATATTCAGCCGGCAAAATACGGTTAGGGGTAAATCCGCTGGCATGACTCAGACGCAAGGCATTTTCATGACAGGCACCACATATTCTTTCCTGACTGCTGAGCAACTGATGGGCATTACTGGCAGTCGTCCGGGATCCGGCCAGGTGGCAGGCAGCACAATTTCCATCATGTGCGGGTTGACTGATTGCTGTGACTTTTTGCAGCATCAGCAAGCCTGATGCCAAAAACAGCATAACAAGAACAAAGGACAACCTGCCTTTGGTCATATAATACGTACTCCGTCAAGCTTCGCCTTCAACTGCTTGATTAAAGCAGCATATTCCGCAACCATACCTTCATCGGGAGACTGCAGACAGGCTTCGGATTTTTCAAGCGAGGCATCAATATCCTGCTTATACGCATCCAGGATATGAATACTGTCCTGCAGCTGCTGGGACACATCCTGCAGGCAATCACCCTGCCGAATACCGATGATAGAATGTTTTTCCGAGATGCTCAGGTTGCGAGCAAACCGGTACAATGGGCCGGCTACTCGAAAACTGCTATAAAGGGAGATGATTCCCGTTATGAGTGCAACCAGCGACAGAAGGAACAAACCGGCCACCCACAGCGCCGGAACCAAATGAGATCGGCTCAGTCTGTGCGCATTGATCATTTCGATATAACTATCCCCCCCCTTCGCACTCAGGAAATAGACCAGTCCGCCCAGTACAATGGCCGCAGCCAATCCAATCAACAGGGCAATCCAGGCAAGCTGTTTTAAACGCTCATGCCGATCTTTGTCCGTCGTGCAAATTTCGAGATTTTCCACATGATTCATGTTTTTTTTATCGGCAAGGACAGAGCTGACTTTAACCAATAAATTAAATCCGTACTGTAAATCTACCCTGGCCCCTGACTATTAACTACTGGTATCCTTAACAGTTTTATACGACAGTATTTATAATCAGCATGGATATAAAACCACTGGCCTATACATGACAGTTAATTCCCCCCCCACCAGCAATGGGCTGGAAATCCGCAATTTAAGTTGCACCCGTGAAGATCGCACACTGTTTTCCGGGCTAAGCTTTCATCTCACTGCCGGTCAGGCCATCCAGATAGAGGGCCCCAACGGCAGCGGTAAAACAACGCTGTTGCGCATGCTCTGCGGCCTGCGTCTGGCGGATAAGGGAGAAATCTATTGGAACGGTTGTGATATTAGCGAAGAACGGGGCGCTTTTTTAAGTAACCTGAACTATATTGGCCACGCTCACGGGGTTAAGGGTGAACTCACCCCCCTGGAAAATCTGCGCGTTTCCCAGGCTATGGCGGCTCGAAGCAATAGCTTGCCACTGGATGATGCGCTGGAAAAAGTCGGCCTGCTTGGTTTTGAAGACGTGCCTTCGCGAACACTTTCTGCTGGCCAACGCCGCCGCGTTGCGCTGGCCCGATTATTAATCAACCCGGCACCGCTCTGGATTCTGGATGAACCCTTTACAGCTATAGATATTCAGGGGCAAAAACAAATCGAGAATATGATAACCCAACATGTCCTCGACGGTGGCATGGCCATCCTTACTTCCCATCATCCACTGGATCTGTCAGAAGACCATCTATCACGTGTAAATCTCGCCACATGACAAATTCTTCACTATCCAAAGCCTTTATTGCGATTATCAAACGCGACCTAACGCTCGCCTTGCGCACTCGTTCAGAAATTGCCAACCCATTGATATTTTTTGTTATTATCGTCAGTCTGTTTCCGCTAGCCGTAAGTCCTGAGCCTGAACTTCTGAAAACCATGGCACCGGGCGTGATCTGGGTTGCGGCGCTGCTCTCCACCATGTTGTCGCTGGACAGTATTTTCCGCTCCGACTTCGAAGACGGCTCACTGGAACAGATGCTGCTGAGTCCGCATCCTATGCCCATCCTCGTGCTAGGCAAAATTATCGCCCACTGGCTGGTCAGTGGCCTGCCGTTAATTTTCCTGGCGCCCCTGCTGGGTGTGCTACTATTTTTGCCCTATGACGCTATGCCAGCCTTACTGGCGACACTGGCCCTGGGCACACCTGTTCTCAGCCTGGTAGGTGCTATTGGCGTAGCCCTGACCGTGGGTCTGCGACGCGGCGGCGTTTTGCTTTCCTTACTGGTTCTGCCCCTGTATATTCCGGTACTGATTTTTGCCAGTAACGCTATCGCAACCGCTGCTGCCGATATGAGCATCAAAGGTCAGCTGTATTTTCTTGCTGCCATGTTTGCCCTGGCTCTGACCTTGGCACCTCTGGCTACAGCAGCAGCATTACGCATCAGCCTACGGTGAATATGAATTTATATTGTCATGTTCGTTCTTTAGCGCAAGAAATAAGGCTCGGTGCATGATAGAATATTACTACCGCTTAACTTACCGTATTTAAGGGGTATTTAAGGGAAATTGTTTATCCATTAAGCTCGCCTTCAGGCGAAAAACAGCCTATCTGGAACCTTAGAAAAATATGTGGTCATTTTTTCATAGACTCGCCTCCCCCAAGCATTTTTATCTGTTTGCCAATCGAATTATTCCCTGGCTGGGCTGGAGCACCCTCATCACGTTTATTATCGGTACTTATCTGGGACTGTTCGTCGCCCCCACCGATTACCAGCAAGGTGAAAGTTACCGTATTATATATATCCATGTGCCCGCTGCCTGGATGTCTATGTTTGTCTACATGATCATGGCGATCGCGGGCGGCATCGGTCTCATCTGGAAAATGAAAATGGCGGATATCATCGCTTCCAGTGCAGCCCCGCTGGGTGCCGCCTTTACCATTCTGGCTCTGATCACCGGCTCACTCTGGGGCAAACCCATGTGGGGAACCTGGTGGATCTGGGACGCACGCTTGACCTCAGAACTCATTTTGCTATTTCTCTACCTGGGATTTATTGCCCTGCAATCGGCAATTGAAGACCGCCGCACTGCGGCCAACGCCTGCGCCATACTTGCCTTGGTCGGCGTCGTCAATATTCCCATTATTCACTACTCGGTAGAGTGGTGGAACACCCTGCACCAGGGTCCGACAGTAACCCGCTTCGGCAAATCCGCCATGGCGACCAGCATGCTGATTCCCCTGCTGACCATGTTCCTGGCTTTCAAACTGTATTTCGGCACCACCCTGCTGATGCGTGCCAGGGTTGAAATTCTGGAACGTGAACGCGATACCACCTGGATGAAAAATATGATTATGGAATCTGACAAATGAAAGAATTTTTGCACATGGGTGGCTATGCCATGTATGTCTGGCCATCTTATGGGCTGGCACTGGGTATCCTGCTATGGAATATCATTCTGCCCATGCGTCGCAAAAAGCAGCAGATTGCCAGTATCAAACGCCGTCTAAGCCGTGCGAAAAATGAAAAATAATGGGAATAAGGTTAAACTTTCTTGCGTTTTAATTGACAAAACCTTAACCATTTTGAAGTTACCTTGAACGAGATCTGATCATGCGACTCCTCCCCAAACATCCCAAGCGGCGTAAACGCCTAGCCCTGATTGCCCTGATGATCACCGGCATCGGCAGCGCGGTGGCCCTCGCGACTATTGCCTTGAAACAAAATATCAACCTGTTCTACGGCCCCACCCAGATCCTCGCCGGGGATGCACCAAAAAACCATGCTTTTCGCATCGGCGGTCTAGTTAAAAAGGGTTCGGTCAAACGCAACAAGGATAACCTTGAAATTTATTTTGAGGTGAGCGATACCGTCAACAAAGTGCCGGTTATCTATACCGGCATTCTGCCGGATTTATTCCGCGAAGGCCAAGGTGTCGTCGCCCAGGGCAAACTACGCGCTGATGGCGTTTTTATTGCCGATACCGTACTAGCCAAACACGATGAAAACTACATGCCGCCTGAAGCTGCCCAGGCCATCAGTGACGCTAAAAAATTACAGTCAACAATGACAGGAAACTAGCCATATGATCCCAGAGCTTGGCCACTTTGCCCTGATACTCGCCTTTTGTCTCGCCATAGTACAAAGCATCATCCCCCTACTTGGCGCAAGTTTGGGTAAACCCGGCTGGATGGCGCTGGCGAGACGCGCCGCCTGGGGACAGTTTTTCTTTATATCTCTTGCCTTTGCTATATTACTGAGCGCCTTTATCAATAATGATTTCAGCTTGGTCTATGTGGCTTCGAACTCCAACTCAGATCTACCCCTGCCCTACCGGATTTCAGCCCTCTGGGGTGCGCATGAAGGTTCGCTCTTACTCTGGACCCTGTTATTGTCACTCTGGACAGTAGCCGTTGCCAGCTTTAGCAAAAGTCTGCCGCAGGATACCGTCGCCCGCGTCATTGGTATCATGGGCCTGATCAGCATCGGTTTCTTGCTGTTTATGCTGCTGACCTCCAACCCCTTTAATCGTATCCCAATCGAGGCTATACCCGCCAACGGACGCGACCTCAACCCATTGCTTCAGGATCCGGGCCTGGTCGTGCACCCACCCATGCTTTACATGGGTTACGTAGGTTTCTCCGTTGCCTTTGCCTTTGCCGTTGCCGCTCTGCTGGGCGGCCATCTGGATGCCGCCTGGGCACGCTGGTCCCGGCCCTGGACAGCCATTGCCTGGGTTTTTCTCACTATTGGTATCGCCTTGGGAAGCTGGTGGGCTTATTACGAACTAGGCTGGGGTGGTTGGTGGTTCTGGGATCCAGTCGAAAATGCATCCTTCATGCCCTGGCTGGTAGGTACCGCCCTGATGCACTCGCTGGCCGTCACTGAAAAGCGCAACAGTTTTAAAAGCTGGACCGTGTTACTGGCCATTTTCGCCTTTTCCCTAAGCCTGCTGGGTACCTTCCTGGTACGTTCCGGCGTACTGACTTCGGTACACGCTTTTGCCACTGATCCGGCTAGAGGTGTATTTATTCTCATTTTTCTGGGCATTGTCGTGGGTGGCTCACTGGCTATTTATGCCTGGCGGGCGCCTAAAGTTAAAGGCGTTGGCGGCTTTCAGCTATTTTCCCGTGAAACCTTGCTACTCAGTAACAACGTGCTCCTAGTCGTCGCCACCTCTTCGGTTTTGCTAGGCACCGTATACCCTTTGGTGCTTGATGCGCTGGACATGGGCAAAATCTCGGTTGGCCCTCCCTACTTCAACCGTGTTTTTGTCCCTATCATGCTGGTATTGCTGGTACTCATGGGCATTGGTCCTCATACCCGCTGGAGAAAAGATAATCCCGCACGCCTGTTCAAACGTCTCGGTGTGCTGGCACTAGCCAGCATTGGCCTCAGCCTGATCTTTGCCTATGTGCTTTATAACAAGATTTCATTTGGCGTCACTATCAGTATCAGCCTGGCCTTCTGGATTGTCTTATCGGTCATCAGTGATTTCAAAAACAGACTGAAGAACAAGGCTGGATTCATCTCAGGTATAAAAAGCCTGCCACGTGAATTTTATAGCATGAGCTTTGGTCACCTGGGTATTGCCATCTTTGCTATTGGCGTAACCCTGACCAGTGTCTACAGCATCGAACACGATATCCGTCTGGCGCCAGGTGAAAATATCAAGCTGGCTGGAATGACATTTGACTTCATCAGCATGAAACAAAGTCAGGGACCCAACTACGAAGCCCGCACAGGGCGTATCCGTGTTAGCCGTAATGGCAAAGAAATAACTGTATTGCACCCGGAAAAACGTTTCTATTTCGTTCAAAACCGTCCAATGACTGAAGCAGCTATCGATGCTGGCCTATTCCGTGATATTTATATTTCTCTTGGCGAACCCCTGCCAAACAGTAAAGCCTGGGCGGTGCGAATTTATTATAAACCCTTCATTCGCTGGATCTGGCTTGGCGCACTGGTGATGGCTTTTGGTGGCCTGCTTTCTGCTACCGACAAACGTTATCGCTTGCCGATAAAAAAATTGAAAGCCCAGATTGCTGGCAAGTTAAAACAGGCCAGCAACAATAACCCGGCCTAATTTTTCGGCCCCATTAAGTCCAGCCTAGAGTCTGCTAGGCTGAACTTAATAGACCTGACGCAAAACAAGGTACATGCTGGACCAGCTTTGTAAGCTCAGTAACAAAAGTATTGTGCAATATTTAAGTATTTTAATTCAGGAATAACCATGGCACGTTTTTTAATACCTTTAGCCTTATTTATAGCTCTCGCCATTTTTCTAGGCATTGGCCTGACTAAAGATCCAAAACTAGTTCCATCACCACTGATCAACAAACTTGCCCCCCATTTTGAATTACCCCGACTTTTTCAGCCAGAACAGAAAATCTCGCAAAAAGAGTTTATTGGCAAAGTTTCAATCCTTAACGTTTGGGCCAGCTGGTGTGGTGCCTGCCGACAAGAACATCCATTTATGATGAAACTGTCAAAAGAAAATGTAGTCACCATTTTTGGTTTAAATTACAAGGATACGCAAGAGGACGCCAAAGCCTGGCTGGCTGAGTATGGTGGTAATCCCTATACTGCGATTGCCGTTGATAAAAGCGGTCGTACAGGCATAGACTGGGGCGTCTATGGGGTACCAGAAACCTTTATTATCGACAAGAAAGGACGCATCCGCTACAAACAGGTCGGTCCCCTCTACCCACAGATCTGGCAGGAAAAACTGCTTCCCATCATTAAGAAATTACAGGCCGAAAAATGAAATCATCTATCCTATCCAAGCGCCTGCTGAGCGGCATACTGTTGCTCATTTTAATGCTCTCGGCACAGGCCGCCATCGTCGCCTTCAAGTTTAGCGATCCTGCCAAAGAAGCCCGCTTCAGAAAATTTGGTGAAGAACTGCGTTGCCTGGTCTGTCAAAATGAGTCCCTGGCGGATTCCAATGCTGAACTGGCGCTAGATCTACGCCGTGTTCTTTATAAAATGATTCAGAACAACGCCACCGATAAAGAAATTATTTCCTTCATGGTCGATCGTTATGGCGACTTTGTTCTTTACAAGCCGCCGGTTAAACCTACTACCTGGCTGCTTTGGTTTGGTCCCTTTATTCTAGTCGCCGTTGGGCTTTTCATCCTGGTACGGGTTATTCGCAAAACCAGAAAACAGCCCGATACCGAACTCACAGCAGAAGAACAGAAACAACTGGATTCACTCCTTAAGAATGAGAAAGAGGAACCCCGAGTATGATTACCTTCATAATTCTCATTTTTTGCATGATCGCTACCGCATTATTTTTTGTATTGCCGCCGTTACTTGGCCGTTACAAGGTATCCAAAACCCTGCATAACGAACTCAACCTGGCGATCTACCAGCAACGACTGAAAGAACTGGAAGAAGAAACTGAGGATGATCTTTCGGCGGAACAGAAAGACAGTATGCGTCAGGAACTGAAGAAAAGCCTGCTGCAGGATCTGGAAGAAAAGGAAAATATAGATGTAAACAACAATCTGAAACAACGTTCAGGCATTCTTGCAACATTGGTAGGCGTTAGTATTCCACTGCTCGCCCTCGCAATTTATGGTCTGCTCGGTCCGGCCGAACTACCCGAAATACTCGCTGGCGAGGCCACCGTCCCGGCTCAAAACCAGAATCCGCATAACGGTAAACAAGGTCCCGATGTCGCTAAAATGGTTGCCAAACTGGAACAACGCATGAAAGATGATCCGGGCAATGCCGAAGGTTGGCTAATGCTGGGACGCAGTTACATGTATATGCAACGTTTCAATGATGCCCGCGAAGCATACGAAAAATCACTCATGTTGGACAAGAAGAACCCACAAACATTAACTGATTATGCTGAAGCGCTGGCCATGATGCGTCAAGGCGATATGCGAGGAAAACCTATCGAGTATGTACTCCAGGCGCTAAAGCTGGACTCAGGATATCCCAAAGCTTTATGGCTGGCGGGTGCCGCAAAAATACAAACCCAGGATTACCAGGGCGCTATCGATTACTGGCAACTCTTGATGAAAAAACATAAGCCCGGGAGTAAAGGTGCGCTTGAACTACAGAAACGTATCGACATGGCGGCACAGGCCTTGCGCGACACCGGCGTTCAGCCAAGGTTAGAGAAAACTGGCAACAAAATTGAAAATAAAACGATTATTACGGTCCAGGTAACACTAGATCCTGCGCTGACCAGCAAAGCCAAACCGGAAGATATCCTCTTCGTCTACGCCAAGGCCGTTGGCGGCCCGCCCATGCCCCTGGCTATCGTCAGGAAGCAGGTAAAAGACTTACCATTAAAAGTAATACTGGATGACACAATGGCCATGACACCTCGCGCACGCCTGTCCAGTTTTAAACGCGTATATGTCGGTGCCCGCATATCCAAGGCTGGTACCGCCACAGCCGAAGCCGGTGATTTACAGGGCCGTAGCAGCATTCTCACTACAGGTGGCAAAGAAAATGCTCAGGTTGTGATTGAACGAGAACTTGACTAAAAACGAGAACTTGACTAAATAAGTGTTCCGAATTCCTGTCCAATCAAAAAAACCGTTCGCCCTGAGCTTGTCGAAGGGTGAATAGCTTTAAATATCGCTATTTCAGCGTTAGGTTCATGGTTCGACAAGGCTCTCCTGAGCAAAGCCGAAGGGTTCACCACAAACCTAAAGCTTGCTAGTGGACAGGAATTCTAAACACTTATTTAGGTTCGCTGTTTATCCCGAGCCGGTCGAAAAAAAACTTTCGATAATCTTTTATAAATGGTTGCAGTCATGAATTATTGGTTAATGAAATCCGAACCTGACGTCTTCGGCATTGATCACCTAATAGCTATGCCAGAAAAAACCGAACACTGGGACGGCGTAAGAAACTACCAGGCCCGTAACATGATGCGCGATCAAATGAAAAAAGGCGACCTGGTTTTTTTCTATCATTCCAACTGCAAACAACCCGGCATTGTCGGCATCGCCAAAGTCGTCAAGGAAGGCTATCCTGATCACACCGCTTTTGACCCCGAAACAAACTATTACGATCCCAAAAGTGATCCGGATCAGCCACGTTGGTATATGGTAGACATCCAGCATAAACGAAAACTAAAACGGCCCATTACGCTGCAGGAACTAAA
>VAPK010408300.1_pt1 | contig 15501 bp, 10 predicted proteins | sample 3395031 | NCBI WGS metagenome assembly VAPK01 (sample SAMN08290443, study PRJNA428436) | hydrothermal vent metagenome | isolation source: Deep-sea hydrothermal vent chimney 1 | place: Pacific Ocean: Juan De Fuca Ridge
ATAAAGATTTTGACACAAATCTGACACAGCTGCAAAAGAAAAAACCTTGCAAATATTTTATTTACAAGGTTTTAGTTGATTTTAGTAGCGGGAGCTGGACTCGAACCAGCGACCTTTGGGTTATGAGCCCAACGAGCTACCTACTGCTCTATCCCGCGATATCGGCTGCAAAGATACAACATAATTACTAATTTAATCAAGAGTTTTTTTATGAATTTTTAAATATTTTTAAATATGCAGCATATCCTTAAATAACTGCATAAAAACGTATAGAATTCAACTTATCCTTGTTATATTTTTATATATTTAACCCGTTATTCTTATTTAATTCAAAAATCACTTCCGATCATGGCTGATTACGGTTTTCTATCCATTTTACCTCCGCTAATTGCAATAGTTTTAGCTCTTAAAACAAAACAAGTTTATATCGCTTTACTCTTTGGAATCTGGTTTGCCTGGATCATCATGAGCGGATGGAACTTTCTGGACGGTACTTTGGCCACAATTGAAGGGCTGGTAGATGTTTTTAAATCTGCCGGAAATACCAGAACAATCATGTTCAGTGCACTGGTTGGAGCTTTATTATTATTTATTCAATACTCTAAAGGAGTAGAAGGTTTTGTAAATAAATTAAATGTTTTAATTGCCTATTTTGAAAAAAAACAAAGTGGATATAGCAGAGTTGTAGTACAATTATTGGCCGTGATTACCGGAATTTTACTGTTTGTAGAAACCAGTATCAGCTCCTTAACCGTTGGTACTTTATATCGTCCGGTTTTTGATAAGCTAAAAATACCACGAGAGAAATTGGCCTATATTGCCGATTCCAGTTCGGCTCCTACTTCCATATTAATTCCATTTAATGCCTGGGGTGCATTTATTATGGGACTTTTACTCACACAAGGAATTGACAAACCTTTTTCTATGTTAATCTCATCCATCAAATACAATTTTTATCCTATAATTGCTATTATTATTGTTTTTGTGATTGTCCTTTCTAAAAAAGATTTTGGTCCAATGGCTAAAGCCGAAAAAAGAACAAAGGAAACAGGAAAGTTATTAAGTGATGATGCAAAACCTATGATATCTGAAACCATTACTTCCTATGAACCAAAAGCTGGAATAAAAGCAAAAGCATTTAATATGGTTATTCCATTGGTTACAATGGTTTTTATGATGCCGATAAACCTGGCTTACACCGGATGGAGCAAAGTAGAAAATGCAAGTTCCTTCACCAATCATGTTTCACTGGCAATTGGTAATGGATCAGGCTCATCCTCAGTATTGTATTCTGTTTTAACATCCATTTTTGTTGCTATGATCTTATACCGAGTGCAAGGTATTATGAGAACCAAAGAAATGGTTGACTTGGTTTTAAAAGGAATTAGTGAATTAATGCCTTTGGCACTTTTAATGATGCTTGCTTTTGCGATAAGTGATGCCTGTAATCAATTAGGAACCGGACAATTTATAGCCAACTGGTCAAAAGACTGGCTTTCTCCGCAATTTTTACCTGCTATTGTATTTTTGATTAGCTCCTTTATTGCTTTTTCAACAGGAACCTCCTGGGGAACATTTGCTATCATGCTTGCTATATCCATACCAATGGCCGAAATTCATCAGTCAGAATTAACTTTGGTAATTGCTGCCACACTAGGTGGTGGTGTATTTGGTGACCATTGTTCGCCAATTTCGGATACTTCTATCATATCGTCCATGGCATCTGCCAGTGATCATATTGATCATGTAAGAACACAGTTGCCGTATGCACTTTTAGGAGGTGCAATTACAACCATTATTTATTTAATTTTAGGATTTGTAGTTTATTAATTGTAAATAAATTCTCCTGCTATAAAGTAATGATTGTTTAGGTTTCTCAATTTATCTTTGCGTAACTCAGTATATCTCAGCGTAACTCTGTGAAATAATAGAATATCATCCTTTACCTTATTAAAATTTTTAATTATTGAATACTTAATACTTCTTTTATTTCTAAAAAAAATCACTGAATTTTCTTAACAAATGGTAGTACCTTTGCGGTCTATTCTTAAAAAAATGCAACATGGAACATAAAGCAGGTTTTGTAAATATCATTGGTAATCCAAATGTTGGAAAATCAACTTTGATGAATGCTTTGGTTGGTGAACGTCTTTCCATCATCACATCAAAAGCACAAACCACCCGCCACAGAATTTTAGGAATTGTAAACGGAGATGATTTTCAAATTGTGTTTTCTGATACTCCTGGAATTATCAAACCGGCATACGAATTACAGGAATCCATGATGAATTTTGTAAAATCAGCTTTTGAAGATGCTGATGTATTGATTTATATGGTTGAAATAGGAGAAAAGGAATTGAAAGATGAGGCCTTTTTTCAAAAAATTCAAAATTCTAAAGTCCCGGTAATTCTTTTGATCAATAAGGTTGATAAATCAAGTCAGGATGAAGTGGAGGAAAAAATTGCTTTCTGGCAAGAAAAAGTTCCTAATGCCATTATTTATCCTATCGCTGCACTTTTGAATTTTAATGTGAAAGCTGTCATGGATAAGATTATTGAATTGTTACCAGAATCACCTCCTTTTTACCCAAAAGATCAGCTCACAGACAAACCAGAGCGTTTTTTTGTGAACGAAACCATCCGTGAAAAAATATTAATGCATTACAAAAAAGAAATTCCGTACGCGGTGGAAATCGATACCGAAGAATTTTTTGAAGAAGAAAAAATCATTAAAATTCGGTCAGTCATCATGGTAGAAAGAGAAACACAAAAAGGAATTATCATCGGACATAAAGGCTCCGCACTAAAACGTGTTGGTACAGAAGCAAGAAAAGATCTTCAGAAATTCTTTGGTAAAAAAATATTTTTAGAGTTATATGTAAAAGTCAATAAAAACTGGAGGAATAATAGTAACCAGTTAAAAAGGTTTGGTTATAAAGATTAAAATTTAAAGGTAATAGTTTACATATTACTTTAACCTTTTTACTTTACACTTTAGAACTTACATTCCCAGTAATTTTTTTCCTTCTTCACTTACCATTTCAGTGGACCATGGCGGATCAAAAACAACATTCACATCAATCTCAAATTCCGGATGTTTTTGCTTGATCGTCTCTTTAACATTGGTCACTATCGTATCTCCCAACGGGCAAGAAGGTGTTGAAAAGGTAAGATCAATATCAATCTTTTTCTCACCATCATATTTTACTTCATAGATCAATCCAAGATCAACAATATTGATCTCAATCTCTGGATCCATTACATTTTTAAGCAATTCCAGTATTTCCAATTCAAAATTTGCTATTTCTTCTCTAGTCATTTTTTATCGTTTTAGTTTTATGAAAAACTATTTTAAATACATTCACATTATATAAAATTGCCACAATCAATAAAGTGTAGCTACCTATTCTTATTAAAATTAATTGATCTAAAACCAGGCCTGCTATCATGCTTATAATAAATAACAGATACAAATAAAAGTGTGCATTTGCTATTTGTTCAGAATATAATTCCCTTGGAAGGGGAGTTTTTGTCTTCCCAACCAATGCCTTATACTTTTCGAGCCAGATTACAAATGGTAAAGTTTTATACGTTTGTCCTAATATTAAAGTGGTGATAAATCCAAAAATAATAGTAAAACCATAAATCAATGTTGCTCGCAACAATATGGATGATTGCAATTGAAAACCAAAGATCAGTATTAGGCTAACAACCACTGGAAAAACAATACTAAAAACGGATATAATGGTATGTTTCATACCAATATCCAATACTTTTCGCAATCGTTTCTTATACGAATCATACACAAATGATAAGAAAAAACCAATTCCGATGACAATCGACAACCAAAACAAAGGGTTGATCACATCAAAATGGATAAAAAACCAGTTGACAGATATGGCCAACAAACCAATATTGATCAAATAATATGCTTTCTCCAGTTTTTTATGATCTAGCTGATGTGATATTAAAAACATCGGAATCAAAATAGATCCAACGCCAATAATTAACATTAAAAACCAACCGATCAAACCAAGTGTAGCATGAATTTTAAGATAATGAAGATGCGCTTCCGTAAAGAAATTATATCGAAAATTAAAAGCAATCAGTGTCCCTATTAACTCTGTAATTGATAGCCAAACTACTGCCGTGATCACAAACCGGGAAGATATGTTCTTCTTTTTTGAATCTTTATAGGACAAAATAATATTAATCACAAATAGCAACAGAGAGATAAACATCATCAAAGCTGCAATGGGCAATAGGGTATGATAATCCGTGATCCAAAAGGAATAGGTTAAAAACAAAACACTTATTCCCGAAAGGTAAAAAGTTATTTTGGCTAATTTCTCACTAAATAAAGAAGTTTCAAAAACAACAGGAACCAATTGATATAAAGCCCCAAAAACAATCATAATAGCCCAGCCCAAAACTGCCATATGTGTAATAGCAATAATCTTGCTATCAAAATACGGGCCAAGCAAAGCCGTATCCGCCATGATGATCATAATTGCTAAGATCAACAGTGCAATTGCCCCAAACATAAAATGCGGCTTTACAACACTGGCATCCGGGGCATTATTTGAGTTTAAACCATTCATTAATTTTTTCCTAAATCTTTCTTTTAGTAATAATGAGATTTAATTTTTGTAGATCAATAGTTTTGTATGATTACAATCTATTTCCTTAAACAAAATATCAAAATTTCGTTGTTCTAATTCCGGTAAAAGGAATTGTGGGATTTTCTTATGATCCACATACAATGCCTGCCCTTCTTTTAATGTTTCTATCTCTTTTAAAATCATGACCATTGGTTCTGGCATTTCCAGCTGACGAACATCTATTTTTCTTATTTGATTTCCAAATTCAGCAAGTTTCTCATCAAAATTTACCAGACTTTTCTTAACCTTTTCCTCTACTTCATTATCCACCCATTTGCTTGTATTCTTCTTAAAAAAAGTATGTACCACACCTTCTTCCGGTCTTTCTGTTCGAGACTCATAGCCTTTGGATTCCAGCTTACGAATCAATGGAATAGGTTCAAAAGTATTGATAATCTGCAAAGTTTCCTTCTCTTTTAGAACCTTGATCGCTTTCATAATAATATTAAATGGGTCTTCACCCGAATCAAGGGTTGGACGGACATCTAACTGCACTAAATTCTTAATTTCTTTTGGTTTTGACATATTCTTTATCCTTTTTTCCTGAGATGCATTTACTTGAGATTTTGTTCCTTCAAACTGAAATCCAATCTCTTCCAATTTCTTAATCAGCACTTCAATATTCACTCCACCAACTTTAGCAGCATCTGAAATGCTTACTCGTGGTGCTAAAACCCTTCGTAAAATAGGATTCTTTAGTTTTAAGAAATTTTTATTGATAGAAGCGATAACATCAATAGTATCTTCATTCTCTTTTATCAAAGTTGAGATCCGTGTATTTTTATTAAAAATCATATCCTTCATTTTAAAGCCACAAAATTACTCAATATTTAGGCTTTGGCATAATTTAGAATGAATTTAAATAGTAACACAGGTAACATATAAAAGATAAATTTATCTTTTATATGTTACCTCATCAAAAAAAATTGGTTTTTTGCAAAAAATATGCAGTATATGAATTTAGTTTTGCTCAATAAACTGGTTAGGATCCTCTTCTTTCGGATCTGTACCATATTGATTTTCACCAACTACTCCTGGCGTAACGGCCAGAACAATATTATAAATAGGAATAAGCATATACCAGCCACTCTTACCAACATCATGCATTCTTCTAATGTTAACAGCTACATTTGGCACAAAAACAACAATAGAATAAGCCAGATTAATATAACCTAGTTTTGTTTCTTCATCAATCGTCCCAAATATAACGTCCATATAGGAAGCAAGAAAAGAATTAAAAAGGTTCACTAAAACGAAATACCAGTATTCACTTCTTCTTGATCTGCCTGTAAAAACATTATACTTTTTTAAAACGGTTAAATACCATTGCATTGGACCTGTTTTTCTATCCATTTTTTATTCCTGTTTTATTAATACTTCAATGAAATTAAACTCTTTTTAAGGTATTGAAATCTGTATGATCAAAATTATGCCCATAAATATCTAAGACCGTAGTCTGGCTATAGCTTAGTATATCTTTGGTAACAGTCATTTTTTGTGTAAACTCAAGTGTTTTGGCTTTTTCTGTCATAAAAGGAGACTGAACAAAACCCCATTCCTCACCAAGTTTTGCAGCAACTTCCAGTGTAATTCTTACATCGTTTGCTTTTTTTACATCAAATTTACCACCTGCTAAAACACAAAGTCCGCGAGGAATCGTAAACGAATGCATAATCGTTTGCTTATTTTTATCCCACAACCAATACCCTACCTGATCATGAAAAGTTTCATCATTCTTTTTTCTTCTTACCGATAAATGGTATCTACAAATTGCTAATTCCTGTTCATCAGCATTATCTACATCACCTGCTCTTTCAAAAGTAATGGTTTCATAGTATGGACTCGTAGCATCTTCATCTGGTTCCGGAGCAAAATCTTCTCCTTTATCACCTTCCCATGTTCCAAATAATAATTCTAATGGTCCGTAATTTGTTGTTTCTTCGTTTGGCATTATCTCTATTTAAATGTTATTTTATCAATTGTTTAACCTCTTCAAGATCCAGTCCGCCATAATTACCCGAACTCATAAAAAGTAACGCAGTATTATTTAAATTTTGAGCAAATAGAAAATCTTTAAATTCCTTTGGATCTGTATAAATAATCAGGTCATCTCTTTGAAAAGCCTGAGCAATCTGTTCTTTTGAGATCGGTTTTAACTTTTTCATTTGAACTGCATGTGGAGAGTAAAATACAACGGCTTTATCTGCTGCATCCAGGGCATTTTTATACAGTCCTAAAAAATCTGCATTCAAACTGCTGTAGGTATGCAACTCTAAACATGCCAAAACTTTCTTATCAGCAAATTGTTCTTTTACCGCATTGGTTGTTGCTTTCACCTTTGATGGAGAGTGGGCAAAATCTTTAAAAATAATTGAATTTTTGCCTTCTGCCAGTTTCTCTAAACGTTTACTTGCACCACTAAAAGAAGAAATTGCCTCAAAAAACTCTTCTTCACTAAGTCCCATACTCTGACAAATCAGTTTTGCTCCGACCAGATTTTGCAAATTGTGTTTTCCAAAAACCTGCAATGGGATTTTTCCTTCCGAAGACTCTAAGAATACTTGTCCGTTTTCAATGGTATATTCCGGGGTTTTATATGCTTCTTTTTTTATGGAATTTGTTGCTTCATTTGTAATCGTATTTACAATTTCATCTTCTTCATTGTACACTAAAATTCCACCGGGAACCATGGTGTCAATAAAAATTCTAAACTGATCTACATAATTATCAAAGGTTGGAAAAACATTCATATGATCCCAGGCAATTCCACTTAGTAAAGCAATATTTGCCTTGTACAAATGAAATTTTGGACGACGATCAATCGGCGAGGAAAGATATTCATCCCCTTCAATGATCATAAACTCATTTTTATCGGTGAGATGTACCATTCTGTCAAAACCTTCCAGCTGAGCGCCTACCATATAATCTACATTGATTTCATGATAATCCATAACATGCAGAATCATCGAAGTGATTGTTGTTTTACCATGTGAACCTCCAATAACCACTCTGGTTTTATTTTTTGACTGCTCGTATAAAAATTCAGGATAAGAATATATTTTTAATCCCAGTTTCTGCGCTTTGATCAATTCCGGATTATCAGTCTTGGCATGCATACCTAATACAATGGCACCTATATCATTTGTGATCTTTTCAGGAAACCAGCCAAATGCCTCTGGCAACAGCCCTTTTGCTGCCAATCGTGATTTAGAAGGCTCAAAGATCTCATCGTCACTACCGGTTATTTTATCTCCTTTTTCGTGTAAGGTCAAGGCAAGATTATGCATGGCACTTCCGCCTATTGATATAAAATGTATGTTCATGGCTCAATTTTTGATCTAGCAAAAATACAATTTAAATCCTTACATTTATTCGAAATAATTACCCCTTAAACTAATATGAAAAAAATAATATTCTTTCTGACCCTCTCCCTTATCATTACTACATCTGTAGCTCAAGATTCCTCCTTTAAACAGCAATGGAAAAAAGTAGAAAACTTTGAATTAAAAGATCTCCCTAAATCTGCTTTGGCGGAAGTAGATCTTATTTATAACAAAGCTCAAAGCCAAAATAACAATACACAGATCATTAAATCATTGATCTATCAATCTAAATTTTATTTAGACATCAAAGAAGATGCTCAAATTAAAATAATCAATAATTTTAAAAAAGAAATTCTGCGAACAGAATTTCCTGCTAAGAATATTTTAGAAAGTATTATCGCCGATCTGTACTGGCAATATTTTCAGCAAAACAGATATAAATTTTATAACAGAACCAAAACAAATGTAAAAGTTGATTCACTTGATTTTAGAACCTGGGATCTGCAAACTCTTTTTGAGGAATCATATTTGCACTACCAAAATTCATTATTAGTAAGCGATCAACTTCAAAAAATACCCATCAAAGATTATTCTGAAATCCTAATTGAAAAAGAGGACTCAGGTATTTATCGTCCAACATTATATGATTTTTTGGCTCATCGAGCTATTAGTTTTTACAAAACCAATGAACGTAATATTCAAAACCCTACTTATAAGTTTAAAATAGATAATGTAAATCTGTTAAAAAATAATGCTACTTTTTTACAAACAACACTTCCTGCAAAGGATAGCCTTTCGCAACAATTAAATGCTATTTATCTGTATAAAGATCTGACCCGTTTTCACTCTAAAGATAAAGATCCAACGGCATTGATAGATATTACTTTAGAACGGTTCCATTTTATTAGAAATAACGGCCTATTTGATAATAAAGACGAACTTTATTTGAATTCTTTATCGGAGCTTGAAAAACAATACAAATCACATGCTACTTCCTCAGAAGTATCTTATGAAATAGCAAGTTTTTATAATACAAAAGCAGATTCTTATAACCCTAAAAATCATACAGAAGATCAATTTAAAAGAACAAAAGCACTACAAATTTGCAGAAATGCTATTAACCAGTTTCCTGTATCATATGGAAGTGAAAAATGCAGAGAATTGATCAAAGAAATTGAAAAAGAGGATTTGAATATAACAATTGAAAAGTTTATTCCAATAAACAAGCCATCCCGCATATTGATCCGTTATAGAAATATTTTAAACCTTGATTTTAAGATCTTTAAAGTGAGTCAAAACCAAATGAATCAATTTAATAAATTAAAATTTGACTCAGAAAGAGTCCGTTTTATCAAAGATCTAAATGCTGAAAAACAATGGTCTTCCATCTTAAAAAATGAAAACGATTATCAGAAACACAGTACTGAGGTTTTATTACCGAAACTTAACTCGGGTAGATATCTGATCGTTTCAAACAAAAAAAATCTATTCAGCGAAAATGATGTTTACGCTTATGCTTTTATTCAGGTGACTGATATTTCACTGGTTAGAATTGAAGATGCTACAATAGAATTGTGGCAGATAATCAATAGAAATACTGGTAAACCAATTCATAATGCCAAAGTTCATGTAAAAAGCAAAACAAATTACGCTAATAGAGCTAAAAAAATTGATCATGTTTTCTATTCTGATAAAAACGGATATATCAGTTTCGGAAAGAATGATTACTACAATGTTTATTTTGAAATACAACATGAAAATGACCATGCTATCTTCAATGATTATTATATCTATAAAGGATATTACAACCAAAAAGTGGAAAAAGAAATCTCTGCCAAAACATTTCTATTTACAGACAGAAGCATTTATCGACCGGGACAGACTATTTATTTTAAAGGAATTTTAATTCAAACAATCGACAATAAATCAAAAACTGTAGCCAACGAAGTGGTCACAGTAACGCTTTATGATGTAAACAACGAAGAGATCAAAGAACTGGAATTGACTACCAACGAATTTGGTTCTTTTAGTAGTACATTCATTCTACCTGCCAATGGCTTAACCGGTGAATTTCTGATAGAAGTAGATGAAGGATATACCGATAGTAAATTCTACGATCAAATCACTGATTTTGAAATGAGTGAAAATTATATCTCTGTCGAGGAGTACAAACGACCAAAATTTGAAACCAAATTCAAACCTGTAAAAGAAAGCTACCGTTTGAATGATAGCATACAAGTTATTGGCGAGGCTATTTCATTTTCTGGTGCTAAAATATCGGGTGGCAAAGTGAAGTACCGTGTAGAAAGAACCGAAAATTATCCGTCGGTATATCGATATTATAATCCGTACCCGACTAACTCAACTCCTCAGGAAATAATTCATGGAGAGACGACTACCGATTCGTCTGGAAACTATCACATTACCTTTGAAGCCATCCCCGATCAAAAGATCAAAAAAGATCTAAAACCTATTTTTAATTATAAAATTTACGCAGATGTTACCGATATCAACGGTGAAACACACAGTACCGAAACTACTGTTAGAGTTGCCTATCACATGCTTGAGATTAAACTTTCAATCCCGAAAACAGTTGATAAGAATTCAAATAACCAGATAATAAGCGTAGATTCTAAAAATCTCAACGGTGAATTTGTTCCTGTAAAAGGACAACTTATTATTTACAAACTTATATCTCCCAACGAAATTTTAAGAAAAAGTCCATGGCAGTTTCCAGACTCTCCGGGTTTTACCAAAGAAGAGTTTAAAAAATTATTTCCACATGATGCCTGGCAAGATGAAAATAATGAAAGAGCCTGGAAAAAAGGCAATATTGTTTTCCAACAGGAGATCAATACCAAAGATCAAAAAGAAATTACTTTAACAAATATCAAAAAGTGGAAAATTGGGAAATATGTGGCAGTTTTCACTTGCTCAGACAAATATCAGCAAAAGATAGAACAGGAAAAAAGATTCAATATAAGTGACCATTCCGGAAAGGAGATTAGCATAGAAAATTTGATCTTTGCCACTACCGACAAAGACAACTATAAACCTAGAGATCAGGTGAAAATAAAATTTTCTTCTGCTTCTAAAGATCAGTTTATTACAGTTTTTATCGAGAAAAATCATCAAACCATCGAAAAAAAGGTGCTGTATTTGAATAATGAAAACAAAAGCATAAGCATTCCTGTTAAACAGGAAGATATGGGTGGTTTTGTTGTGCATTATCACACTGCCTTTTACAATAGTTTTAAACAAGCTACTGTTCGTGTAAATGTTCCCTATCCTAAAAAAGAATTACAAATCATTACCAAAACTTTCCGCGACAAAATACAACCCGGAAGTGAACAAAAATGGAGTTTTAGTATCAAAGGAGATCAAAAAGACAAGATTTCTGCTGAAATTTTAGCTTCTATGTATGATGCTTCTTTAGATCAGTTCAAGCCTCATTTCTGGAATTTTAATCCGATTAGTCACCCAACATATGCTTCCTACAACAGGGCTTCTGCCAATCGAAGTTTTGGAACTACAAATTTGAATATAAGAAACTTACGGTATAACTATTTCAGACCTGTAACTAGGCACTATGATCAATTGAACTGGTTTGGATTTAGTTTTAACAACAGCAGATGGATTAAAAGGCAGTATTTGAGAGAAGTCGTAAATAAATATACCAAACCTAGTATCAACTCTTCCAATGACCAGAGCAAAGAAAAGGGATTTATTTATGGTGTGGTTTACGATGAATCGGATGAATTGCCGGGTGTAAATGTTATGGTAAAAGGAACAAATAATGGTGTTACTACTGATTTTGATGGAAAATTTAAGATCAAAGCTAAAAAAGGAGATATACTCATTATCAGCTTTATTGGAATGGGAACCATGGAATTAAAAATAAAGAAGGATAACTTTTACTCCATAAAAATGATAGGTAGTGAAGAATCACTGGACGAAGTAGTGGTTACTGCCTTAGGCATATCAAAACAGAAGAATTCTTTAGGATATGAAATGGTTGAAGAAGAAGTTGTTGAAGATATTCCTTTTGCTCTTGCAGGTAGAGTTGCCGGAGTTGCAGTTGCCCCTGCTCCGGGAGCTTCAAAAAAATTAATCATCAGAGGAATGAACTCTATTAATAATAACAAAGCCCTCATTATTATTGATGGAGTACCTTTTGCAGGAAATGAAGATTTTGAATTAACCGAAGAGGATATTATTAGTGTTAAAGTTTTAAAAGGTGATGAAGCGATTGCTCTTTACGGCAGTCAGGGGGAAAATGGTGTGATGCTGATCACCACTAAAGCCGAACAGGAAAAAATCAATAATGAACTGAATAAAGTACAGGCAAGAACCAACTTTAAGGAAACTGCTTTTTTCTATCCAAATTTAACTACCGATAAGGAAGGAAATTTCACTTTTAACTTTACTATTCCGGAAGCCTTAACCAAATGGAAATTACAATTGCTAGCGCATACCAAAGATCTGAGAACAGGTTATAAACAATTAAATACCATTACACAAAAAGACCTGATGGTAGTACCCAATCTTCCACGTTTTTTAAGAGAAAATGATACGATCATCATAAATGCAAAGATTACTAACCTATCTAAAGAAAAACTCAACGGAATAGCTCAAATTAAATTTACTGATGCCCTTTCCGGAAAGGATATCACACTACAATTGCTTGAAAGTTTTCATGACCAGAATAAGAGTTTTTCAGCTGGTACAAAGAATAGTACAACAGTACAATGGAAGATTTTTATTCCCAAAAATTTACAGGCTGTACAATATCGTATTGTTGCAAAAGCCGGAGATTTTAGCGATGGAGAACAAAATATTTTACCGGTTCTATCCAACCGCATGCTGGTAACTGAAACCATGACCATGCAAATAAAAGCAACGAAAAGAAAACATTTACTCTTGAAAAATTAAAGAACAATACATCCAAAACTCTTACAAACCATAAGCTCACTTTAGAGGTTACCTCCAATCCGGTTTGGTATGCCATTCAGGCAATGCCTTATTTAATGGAATTTCCACATGAGTGCTCGGAACAGATCTTTTCAAGATATTATGCCAATTCACTTGCTGCTTATTTGATGAATTCCAATCCTGAAATTGAATCCGTTTTTAAACGATGGGTTTCATCAGATGCATTGATCTCCAATCTGGAAAAGAATCCCGAATTAAAATCTATTATCATTCAGGAAACACCATGGTTACGTGATGCTCAAAGTGAAACAGAACAGAAAAAAAGACTTGCATTGCTTTTCGACCTTAATAAAATGAAAAATGAACAGGAAAAAGCTTTGGGTAAATTAAAACAAATGCAAAGATCTGATGGTGGATTTCCATGGTTTTCCGGTGGCAGATATGCCAACAGAAATATTACCCAACACATTGCTATAGGTTTTGGAAAACTAAATAAGATCATTGAAAAAGATCATAAGCTTTCACCTAAGAATTATACCGATCTGCTTAAAAGATCTGTTTCATTTTTAGATCATGAAATACTGGATGATTATAGAAAACTCTTGTTTAGAGCGAAAGAGATTGGTGAAAAGAACGGAAAAACAAAACAAACAAAATACTTAAAACAAAACCATACCGGAGAATTTCAGATCCAGTATTTGTATATGAGAAGCTTCTTTAAGGATATTCCTTTAGATAAAAAATATAAGGAGGCAGTAGATTATTACAGAAAACAAAGTTATGCTTACTGGATTGATTATAAACTTTATACCAGAGGACTTATCACTATTTCCGCAAAGATAAATGGTTATCAAAAAATTGCAAATGAAATTTACAGATCTTTAGAAGAGAAATCGATTACCAATGAAGAGATGGGTATGTACTGGAAAGAAAATCAGCCCAGCTGGTATTGGTATCAGTCACCTATACAAACACAAAGCCTGATGATAGAAGTGTTTCATGAAATGGGGGCTGAAGACAACACCATGGATAATTTAAAACTCTGGTTGCTTAAAAACAAACAGACCAACAGCTGGAAAACCACCAAAGCAACCACTAATGCTATTTATGCGATCCTGTCAACAGGAAGTAACTGGACGAATGAAAATGAAATAGTAAAAGTAAAAGTTGGCAATAATATTATAGATCCTGTAAAACTGGAAAATACTAAAATAGAAGCCGGCACCGGATATTTTAAAACTACCTGGAATACTGCTGAGATAAAACCGAAAATGGCTGAGATCACCCTTGAAAAAGAATCAAAAGGAGTAGCTTTTGGCGGACTTTACTGGCAGTATTTTGAAGATCTCGACAAGATCACTTCGGCGAAGACCGGAATACAAATCCGCAAAGAATTATTTTTAAAAAAGAATACAGATGCGGGTATAAAACTGTATAAGATTGATAACAAAACAACATTAAAACTCGGTGATCTTATCACTGTGAGAATTGAGATCAGATCTGACAGAGAAATGGAATTCATTCATTTAAAAGATATGAGGGCAAGTGGTTTTGAACCTGTAAATACACTTTCTGAATATAAATATCAGGATAATTTGTATTACTACGAAAGCACAAAAGATACCAGTACCAACTTTTTTATTGATAAATTACCCAAAGGTGTTTTTGTTTTTGAATATGACCTGAGAGTAAATAATCAAGGGAATTTTAGTAATGGCATCACAACCATGCAAAGTATGTATGCACCTGAATTTAGTAGTCATAGTAAAGGAGTTCGGGTAAATATTAGGTAATCATGACTTTGGCATTCAAACATTCATCAGATGGCTAAAAACCGCTGTGAAAATAGGGATCACATTAAAAATATGGGTAGTATTTATAATATCCTCACTGTTGTTAACAGTAAATTAATTTGCTAATCACATAGGTTATGCATTAATTTTATATTCTAATTTATTTTCATTTTTCGATAAAGAAAAAAAAATCTCTGCTGCTCAAGGGGATTGCTGTGCACCATTCATAAAAAGGCCAGCGCACCATCTGGCTCGTTCACTAAAAACAGCTTCAAGCTGTTTTATTTAACGTTCCGCTCCATGCTCTTTTTATCTTGCTGCGCTGCGATAAACGCAATTCCGGTACTTCATTCATTATCCCTGCGACCAGCACCATCCAATCAAAATTTATTTTCATGTATCAAGATCCATTATAATTCTGTCTTCAATTTTCATTAAGATCCAAATAAAGTACATCTATTTTGTTGTATTCAACTCTCTCTCATGAAAACGATGCCTAAAGGCAGATTTAGGTCACAATAAACTTGTATAGGAGAAAGATTTAGGGGCAATAATATATTTGTTAATATCATATTTCATTAATCTTTTTGGCGACCGTTGCGAAGCAAAATCCTCCTTTAGGTAAAGATTTTTTGGTTCTTTTTCATCTTTGAAAACAGAACAGATCCTCATAAAATTAATTTGATCCAATAATTACCATCTGATGAATGATATATCTTTATCGAATATAATAGAATCATTCACCAAGGAACTTCAAAGTTCTCACCGGGTGACTTGGAGTCACCCGATGAG
>VAPK010498084.1_pt1 | contig 15483 bp, 17 predicted proteins | sample 3395031 | NCBI WGS metagenome assembly VAPK01 (sample SAMN08290443, study PRJNA428436) | hydrothermal vent metagenome | isolation source: Deep-sea hydrothermal vent chimney 1 | place: Pacific Ocean: Juan De Fuca Ridge
AACTCTGTATGTATAATTTATTCTCCAACTATTCTTTTATTTCTTACAAATCAATATCGTATGATTCTCACCAACCCTTCTTATCTCTTTTGTGATATGTAGTCCGGCCTGTTCTATCAATTCGCCAAATTCTTCCGCTTTGTACATTTTACTATTACCATTTGCCATTACAGTAAAATAAAGGGAAGTTGCCTGTAATGAAAACTTGGCATTATCAAATCTTTGCCTGTCTGTAAAGGTTTCCATGATATATAACTCAGTTTTTTCTCCCATTGACCGGGCGCAAACTTTCAGAATCTTTAGAATTTCATCTTTCGAAAAACAATCTAAAAACTGACTCATCCAAATGATATCAGCTTCCCCTTCAATTTTTGGATCTTTTGATAACCAATCAATTTCAAAGGCCGAAATTCTATCTTCAAAACCATTTTCTTTTGCATTGAACATTGCTATATTTAGTTGCCCTAGCAAATCGTGAATTTTCACTTTAACATCCTTCTCTTTTTTACAGCAATTAATCGCAAATTTACCTGTATTCCCACCAATATCATAGATCATTTTTGGTTTACTTTCAAAAATAATATCCAGTGCTTCCTGAAAAGCAAAATCAGAATAATGATGGTCAAATTCAAACCAGGCTTTCTTAATATCAGGATCAAGTGATGCCAATCCTTCATAAATAGTTTTCCAGTTACCAAACTCTTTTAAACCTTCCGGTTTACCATTTTGGATAGAATCATTTAAATGAAAAAGCCCTTTGTAACATACTTCATTGGTGAAATTTATATTCACATTTGTCGTTTCACTATAGTTTAAAAAATAGCCAATAGTAGTCAGTTCAAATTTGTTCTCTAAATTTTTTGAAACAATTTCAGAACTTTCAGCAATTTCCAGTAAAACTCCTACACCATAAGAGCTAATTGACAATTCCTCTGCAATTTCTTCAACTGTTATACCTCCAACAATTCTTTTATCAAAAATAAGGTCAAAAATACCCAATTTTCTCAATGATACAATTGCCTGAAACAGAAATGGCGAGAAAGCAATTTTTTGTGCCTCCTGAATCGCATCAATAGCTTTTATGGTTTTTCTTTTCATATGTTTTCTCTAACAAAACTATAGCTAATCTATAGAATCTGTATTATTATATATATAATTTTTTTACACTTTTTTAAATATAACCGCTGTGTTTGAACCTCCAAAACCAGAAGCCGTTTTTAAAAAAACATACAATTCTTTGTCTATATTCTCTTCAATTATATTTACAGGATGTGTTACGCCCAATTCATCAAATCCTTTTGATGCAATTAAAATATTATGTTGTAAGGATTCTATTCCTATGATACTTTCTAAGAGTCCGGAAGCACCCAATGTATGACCATAAAAACCCTTTAAACTATTTAATGGAATATCTAACATTTTCAATCTGCTAAAAGCAACAGATTCCATTTCATCATTATAGTTTGTGGCTGTACCATGAGCTGAAATATAATCAATATCATTCACCTTTATTTTGGCTTCTTCCATAGCTGACTGAACACTTAAAAATAGTCCTTCACCGGTTCTTGACGGACCAGAAATATGATTTGCATCATTGCAAGATCCACTTCCAATAATTTGAACACCTCCCTCTGATCTCTTCTTATCAGAAGTTATCAGAGCACTTGCTATTGCTTCTCCTATGGTTATTCCGGATCTGTTTTTTGAAAATGGTTTACACGGTTGATCACTAATTGCCTGAAAGGAAGTAAATCCGGATAAAATAAATTCAGTAACCAGATCTCCACTTACTACTATCACATCATCATACACATCTGCCTTGATCAATCTGTCAGCAACAGAAATAGCCAAAACACCTGATACACATGCATTTGACACAATAATTGCTTCCTTTTTAAATCCAAAATAATTTTGGATTTGTTTACCTAATTCTGATAGATATACTCGTTTTTTATCTCCTTTAAAATTCGAATCAGAAGCAAGCACATCGATATTACCTTTGGTTGTTGACACAATCAAACCTGTTCTATTGCTAATCTGATATTTCGAATCTTTTAATAATTGAAAAACAGAAAGGATCATCATTCTTTCAAGTAGTGGATAATCCTCCACTATTCCAAATTTGGAAAACTCTACATCCACCCTATTCTTATCAATAAGCGAACTATAATAAGTTTGCCCATTCTCTCTTTTAAATTTTTTGATACTGGAGTTCTGCTCTACTAGATTTTTAAAATTAGTCTCTGTGTCAAATCCTAAGGATGAAATAATATGGTGATTTGTAAGGTAAACTTCTTTCATTTTTCTTCTATAAAAGTCCGATTTTTTTCTTCCATTCTACAAAAAATGGAGGCATATTTAATACCAGCTCACTTTTTTCATCGATAAAAACCTGTACCGTTTTTCCTATGCAAACAATCTCTCCTTTCGGATTAGATATTTTATAGGTAAAGACCATTTTATTTGCCGGACTATCCACAAAAGTAGTTTCAATTGTTGCAATATCACCATATTTTAAAGGTAATTTATGCTTACAAACCGATTCTACAATTGGTATTGCAAAGCCATTTGATTTCACATCGAGATAAGAAATTCCGTGTTTCAATCCAAAATGCTCTCTACCTTCTTCGAAATAAGTAATATAATGTCCGTGCCATACAATTCCCAATGAATCTACTTCATTAAACCTGACTCTTATTTTTGATGTTTCTTTTATCTCCATTTTACACACTGTTTTTTGCTTTGTCATAATAAATGGAAATTGCTATCATCATTACAAAAAATAATCCCAGCATCATAAGTTCCGGGAAAATCTCCATAAAACTATTGTCCCTAATAATTACATCATAAAAACAATTTAGTCCCCAGTTCATGGGTGAAATTTGTGAAAACAACTGGATCATTTTTGGCATTGCAAATACCGGTATCCAAACCCCTCCTACTGCTGCCAAAATCACAACCAGAGTAGCTCCAAAAGGAGCAGATTGCTCTTGCGTATCTGCAACTGTTCCTATTAAAATTCCAATTCCAATCGCTGATAATCCAGAAAAAATAGCAACCAGAAATAACAAAAAATAACTTCCATTGATCTCAAAATCAGGAAGTCCTAAATATGGAAATAAATACAATCCAACCAATAGCATCAATACAAATTGTATCAAACAAACTGCCAGATAAACAATTACTTTTCCTCCTAAAATGGTTGCATAGGATATTGGATTTGTTTTTAATCTTACAAAAGTACCCTGATTTTTCTCTTTTACCATATTGATGGAAAGAGGAACAATAATAAAAAACATGGCAAATAAAGTCCATGCCGGCACATTGTGCTGCACAGAACTTGGCTTGATCTCTACATTATTCTTTTGCGGATTTATCTCTAAAAATGAAACAAACTCTGCATCACTAAAAACATCTTCTTCAATTTCCAGCTCCTCTTTAAAAGCTTTGTAAATTGATTGTGTTTCTATCTGCGAAACCATTTTATCAATGGAACTTTTAATACCGTTTTTAAATGAAATCGGCAGGGTTGGGTCAAAATACAACTTGATCTGTTGGGTACCTACCTCCTTTTTAACAGCTTGTTTATCTTCATTAAGCTCAAACTGATCTAATATTTCGGAAACATTCTGCGATACTTTGGTGTTCAGGTTCTTGGTCAATCCCTCAGGAATTACAATGGCAAGTTTATATTCACCCTGTAAAACCCTATCATTTGCTTCCTTTTCATCAATTGGATTTCCATCAATTTTATCTATAACTTTTAATAATTTATTTTGCCGTAAATTATCAACAATAGATTTAGAAAGATCATTTTTATCATTATCAATGAGTAAAACTTTTAGTTTTGAATTAAAAATTTGCTGGGCTGTACTTTCCTGAATAATAGTGATGGTTATTACCAGAATCAGAGGCATTAAAAAGAGAATGATCAGGCCACCAAAATCTCTTTTTAAGAGTAAAAATTCTTTATATGTTGCCATCCAGAGTTTATGCATAATCTCTCAATTCTCCTCCGGTAAGATCCAGATAGACATTTTCTAAATTAATGGCATTTTTTACAGATCCTATTAGATTTTCCGGACTTCCTTGCACCAATATTTTTCCATGATCAATGATCGCAACTTCAGTACAAAACTCTTGTGCTTCTATCATATGATGCGATGTATAAACGATGGTAGTACCAGCATCGTTCAACTGTTGTAAATGTTGGATAATTACATTTTTTGATTGCACATCAACCCCAACAGTTGGTTCATCTAAAAATAAAACTTTAGGCTGATGCAATAAGCCGGCAATTAAATTTACACGACGCTTCATTCCACCGGAAAAGGTCTTTATTCTTTTGTTTGAAAATTTAGTAAGACCTAATTCATTAAGTGACCGGTCAATTCTTTTTTTTAGATCATCGGAAGAAATTCCGTACATAGAACCGAAATACATTAGATTTTCAAAAGCGGTCAAAGTTGGATACAATGCATATTCCTGTGGAACTACCCCAATTAAATACTGAATTTGTTTTCGGTTTTTTTGATAATTCAAGTGATCAATTTCAAAAGATCCTGAGGTCGGTTTTAACAATCCGCAAAGCATGGATATAAGCGTGGTTTTTCCAGCTCCATTAGGGCCAAGCATTCCGAAAATCTCATTTTTTCGAATAGAAAGATCCAGGGGTTGTACTGCATAAAAATCAGTATCCTTGTATTTTTTTGACAATTGGTTGATATGGATTATATCTTCATTCATCAAGCAATTGCTTTTTTTAATTTTCTATAAAAAGCTTCTTCTTTATCCGCTATAATCAGCAATTTATCAGAAACTTTGTTATACCCATCTGATTGATCACTTCTGTTTTTGTACAATCGCGAAGCATCTATCGCAAAATCCCTCCACAAATCACCAATATCTGTAATTTCTTTAGAGAGAATTATCAACTCTTTATTGTTTAAAACATCCGCAGCCTCTTGTAAAAAAGCACCATAAATAAATCGGAATCCTCCTCCACCGGTACCAATCTCTTCTTGCATTCTAACAATCTGTCCTAAATTATGGTTTGTTCTTTTTACTCCAATTTTTTTTGGCCATTTTTTAATGGCTTTGGCTACTGTTCTTATTCCTTTCACACCAACAATTGGCACAGGAGCTAACATGTCTCTACAGGTAGCCTTTATTGCTTTTTTTATTGCTTTTTCAAGATCAAAATGATCAGGAATTGAAACAGGGTAATAAATTTGCCCTTTCGGAGCATAAACACCTTTGGCAAAACGTACTGTTTCCAATTCTTTTTCCGTCAGTGTGGTTTCATATTCCATCACCGGATCACTGATCAAATAATTATCCCCATCTTTTCCATACACAACCAGGTTATGTGCATTGAAGTGAAATCGATAATCATCTGGAAAATAGGTAAGATTAAAAACTCCAACCTGCAATCCAACAGGAATATTCTTAGCAAGCATTTCATCTAATGCTTCTTTTGCAACTTTCGGACTTCTAAATTTTCTTCGTTTGATCTTTATTCCCAAACGCTTGGCCATCCGTTTAAAGATAAGACCAGGCTGGGGTCTAAAACTAAGTGCCGGAGCAAAATTAACTTTTATAAATGGCAAATACACAAAGAACAAACCCGAACCTAAGCCAAAAGCCATCGGTTCACTTATTTTAAATCCATTATGTGTTAACAAGTTTGAAATAACACCATTTTCACAATGTGCGGATTGTTTATGTTTAAAATCAATCTTCATTTAAGGTTATATCTTTTAATTGATCTATAGAAATATTAAAAATATCTGCGTATTTTTTTAATGAATTTTCCGAAAGATTGGTAAATACAGAAGGTTTAAAATGTCGTTTCACACTCCATCTCCATTTACCGTAATATGCTGCCAGCACAGAAAGATCCATTCTGTTTAACTCCATATAATAAACAATCGGACTTAGTTTGTTATGCAACACTTTTTGTTTTATTTCATCAACTCTTTCATCAATCAGATCTAAAGATTCGCCCAAAGCCATTTTTTTTGGATTCCAGCCACTACTTGTTTTCGTCACATAATTACCATCCTTATCCACAGCATAATAAAGATCTGTAAAAGAACTTTTATCCTGTGGAACTTCATTATCCTTCATGTCTAATATCTTTTATAAATAAATTTAACATACAGTCTAACAGTATCTTATCATCACAATATATTTGACCTTTCATGGTACATGTTAGGTAATTTTCAAAATCAAATCTTGAGATCATTTTGCCCTGTGAAATAAGTAAATCGTTTACTTTAGGTAATTTATATATATTTACTGATTTAATAGCCGAAATGTAACCAATTACCTCTGATTTATTCTCAAGTCTTTCATCTCCCTCATTAAAATAAGAGCTACCTGCTATCACAGAACACGTCTGTGCAATATTTTCTATCAAACCTGACTCGATAAAGGTATTATCTTTTAAAAAAACATTGTCTTCCCTGATCAAAAATTCTGTCTTAACAAAATCTCCAGATAATGACACCAGCTCATCTACCATTAACATAGAACCTCTATGAGGCAAATACTTTCTGATATCTACGCTGTCCATTGATTTCATTCTTATGAGGCCAACACAGTTTTCATTTGACTTTTTGCAATAATTTCTTCCTTACAATACACTACGACATCAACTAAGGTTACGCCCATAAATTCCTGAATGATCTCAATGCTTGTTTCAATAAATTCCCCTGTTTTAGGTAATCTGCTAATCTCTACATTTTTAATAGACCCCAAATAACCTGTTGGAGCTTCTTTACTCATTAAAAAAAAATGGTAACCGGTATGCAAAGCCACTGTTTGCGCCATATTTTCAATGATACCAGATTCTACGAATTGATTATTTTCAACAAATAAATTCTCATCACGAATCTTAAAACGTGACTTTAGATTATCTGTAGTAAAATGCAGCAACTCATCCACCATTACAAATGGTGTTTTCTGTGGTATCAGTTCTTTAACTTTATCAATATCTGCCAGCATTACAAAAAAATTAATTTAGCAAACTGTTAAAAATGCATAAGCATATGAAAATCTTCCACTTTCGGGAACACATAAAAATATGGATTCACCTTTTTTTAACTTACCAGAATTAAAAAGCTCTTCTACCATCATATAAATAGATGCAGAACCGATATTCCCAACCCTGTCCAGATTTAAAAACCAGCTATCTGCCGGTACATTAATTCCTTTTTCATCCATTTGCTCTTTCAATCCATCTCTAAAATAAAAAGAAGAAATATGTGCAAGAAAATGATCTACAGTTGACGGATCTACATCATGCTTTTTTAAAGCTTCATCCATACTAATCACTCCTTTTTGTAAAATATTAGCATCTAGCAATTTTACATCTTGTTTTAAGGAGAAAACAGATTTTGTAAGCCATTCTTCAGGTGTATACTCATTCCATGGTTTGATAGAACCATCTTCCTGTTTGTCTCCCCCCGCATACATACAAGTATCTAACTCATGTGCATAGGAAAAAGCTTCCATCCATTCAATTTTTAAAGACATTTCACCTTTTGGTTTATTTTCCAAAAGCATGGCAGATGACCCATCGGACAACATCCATCTTAAAAACTCCTTTTTAAAAGCAATAATTGGTTTTTCCTGTAAAAATTTTAAATTATCAATTTCATTATCAAACTTTTCTGCAAGCATCCAGGTAGAAAATCTTTCGGAAGCTGTACAAACAGCATTGTTGGTGTTTCCTGATTTTACTGATAAATATCCAAATTTCAAAGCATTCATTCCTGACGTACAAATACCTGATGATGAATTCAATTCATAGCTTTTCTCATCAAACAAACCATGAACCATTGATGCATGTGAAGGCAAAAGTTGATCGGGTGTAGTTGTTCCACAGGATAAAACTTCTACATCATTTGCAGTGAATTGGTCATTAAATAATTGATCAATCGCCTCTTTGGTTAACTGTGCATTTGTATGTGTTATATTTCTTTCTTTATCCAGACAGTAATATCTTGTTTTGATCTTGTTACTTCGAAGAATTAAAGCTCTGGCTTTTGACCTTTTTCCATCAATTAATCCTAATATGCTTTCCATTTCATCATTGGAAACAGGGTCATTTGGCAATATCTTAGAAATTCTATTTATATAAACATCTGACATTTTATATGATCTATTTTAATTTAGTATGAGAGTAATAATACTTTTCCTTTTTTCTAGTACCCATTGAAAAAGGATAAGTGAGCAAATATACAATAAAAACTATTGGAGCAATAGCCCAAATTGCAAATGTTAAATAAAAGCTAAAATAGTTTAATAATCTCTTGCGTTTAGCAGGGTTATTCTCAGACTTTTTATCAATAAAATTTGCCCATTTACCAAAAATAATCTGTGCTCTTTTATCTGTTACAATTAAAAATGGTTTGATATTAATTGCTCCTTTACTCAATAAATTATCTTGAAGCCCCTTAAAATCATTGCTTTGCAAAGAATCAAGAATTGGACTACCAAAATTCTTAGCATCCTTTATATCTTTATCAGAAACTCCTGGTTTCGGAAAAATACCCCACAGTCTTTTTTTAATACCTGAATACATCCACACATAAATAGTCAGCACACTTATGTGGTTCGGATGCCTGTCTGCAAGCACAATATTTCCAACGTGATTTGCCTTGTTGATCTTTAGTAATTTCTTAACCTTTTCATGTGCCATAATCCACATATTTCGGCAACCAATTAATGTAATAACTGGTGTATTTTCCAGTAATGGTTTTGCAGCCTTACTTTTTAAGAATGAATTGAATGGAATAGAAGGTGTCAGATACCAAATCTGATAAGATAAAATTACCAGATCATACTTTTTTTGAAGTATTGGATTATCGAGATCGATCAGTTCTCTGGGTCTTTGTAAATAAGATTCTGGAAAAGCATCATAAAAATCAACATTATTCCATGGAAATGGAAAATTTTCTTTGAGCTTTATTTCATAAAAACTTAAATTAACATCTTTTGATGCTTCCAGTTCATTGGTAACATTTTTTGCAATATCTAATAATTGCCCTGATTGCGTGTAGTAAACTACTAAAACATTCTTCAAAATAATCTATTTTATATCATTCCAAAAATCAAAATAATTAAACCATTGATAAGGGTACTTCTGTAAAATCCATTCAATACTTTTTGTATAACTTTTTAAAAGATCCTGTGCGTCTCTTTTTTTGAAATTTGCTTTTCGTGTGAATAAATGATAATGGTTACTAGTTTCTTTCATTACATAAACAAACAATACCGGTACGTTTAATCTGGATCCTAAAAGAAATGTTCCTGCAGGAAATTTTGCTTCCTTACCTAACAACTTCTCTGAAAGAACTTTACTCCCTTCAAAATATCGATCTCCTGTAAAACAAACCAGTTCATTATTGTTCAATGCATTATTTATTTCAAAAATATGAGATAAATCTTCACTAACAATAATGTATTTTAAATTATTTTTTAAAGATATACTTTCCAGATATTCTTTTATGGCACGATGCTCCTTATCTGTAGTCACCAGATTTATATGTGAACTATCCTCCATCTCATTAAAAAAATAATTAGCAATTTCAAAATTACCCACATGAGCACTTATAAGAATACCACCTTTTTTTGCTTTCAACAATTCAATTATGGCTTCCCCTCCATCATGTTCAAAAGTAAACTTATTCTTTATACCTGCAGAAATAATTACTTTATCAATAATAGTCTGCCCAAAAACAAAATAGTTTTTATAAACTTTCCAGATACTACTGCACCTAGAAAACCTTAATCGATTATGAAAATAATAAAAACTTGCTTTGGTTCCTTTATAAGAAAAAATAAGGAAATAGAATGCCACAAAGTACAGCAAAATGTATGCTGACCGTACTCCTAGATTTTTTATTAAAAATATAAAAATTTTATAGCCAATAACCGCTCCCCTCGATTTACCATCCCATTGAGCCATTAAAAAGTAATTTAATTCAATTTATCATCTATAAAATCATAGAAATCCTTCAATGTAATGATGCTAATAAAGTCATCTGCAACTAATTTTACATCAAAATTAGACTCTACTGATACTACCAGATCAACAAAATCCAAACTATCTAGTTCTAAAGTCGCTTTCAAATTTGCTTCAGGCTTTAGTTCCTCAGCATCTACTTCAAACTCATCGATTAAAAAATCATTAATTTTATGAATTATAAGATCTTTCTCCATTTTCTTTTTCTAACTTTTAATTTTTTTTACAATTATTACTGAGTTGGTTCCTCCGAATCCGAAAGAATTAGACAAAAATACATCAATATTCTTATCTAGTGTTTGTTTTACCAAATTTAATTTTTTGCTATCTTCATCTGTTTCGTCCAGATTGATATTTGGTGCAATAAAGGAGTTTTGCATCATGATGGTAGAGTAAATAATTTCACTTGCTCCTGCCATCCAACACTCGTGCCCTGTCATAGATTTTGTTGAACTCACATATGGTTTACAAGTACCAAAAACACCATGAATTGCTTTGGCTTCATTCTGATCTCCAACAGGAGTAGATGTTGCATGGGCATTGATATAATCAATTTGATCAGGTTGTAAACCTGCTTGTTTCAATGCTTTTTTTAAAGCTCTTATTGGTCCATCAACATTAGGTGTTGAGATATGTTCTCCGTTTGAAGAAAAACCATGACCTACAATTTCTCCTAATATAGGTGCTCCTCTTTTTTTTGCAGATTCATAACTCTCCAATATCAAAGAAGCTGCTCCTCCACTTGGAATCAAACCATCTCTGTTCTTATCAAATGGCCTGGATGCTTTTGTTGGGTCAGCATCATTTACCGAAAATACTCCCAACCCGTCAAAGGTTGCCATGGCATATTTATTTATTTCCTGAGCACCACCACAAATAATAATATCCTGCAAACCACTTTTTATCAGATGAAAACCTAAACCAACTGATTGTGAGCGACCTGCACAAGCAGCACTAACCGTTAAATTAATTCCTTTTAATTTAAAAATAGTAGCCAGATTCATGGTAACTGTACAGTTCATTGACTTAAATATAGCACCTGAACCGACTAATGTTGTATCTTTTTTATCTCTAACTTTATCAATAGATTCTACTACCGATTGCGAAGTACTGTCATTTCCATATAAAATTCCTATTTCATGGTCTATTAGAAACTGGTCATCTATTTGAGCATTTTTCAATGCTTCCATAGTTGCCACATAAGCAAATTGTGCTTCCTGCCCCATACTGATTCTCTCTCTCCTGCTCAATTTCTTTTTGATATCAGGATTCTTAACCATACCTGTTAATCCGGATCTGTAACCAAATTCTTTACGCTCTTCATCGTAAATGATACCCGATTTACCCTGATATAAAGAATCTTTTACTTCTTCCAAATTTTCACCCAAACAGGAATAAATTCCCATACCAGTAATAACAACTCTTCTCATTTTTAACTAAGAATAAATTCCACCATTAATATTTATAATTTCACCTGTAATATAAGATGCTTTTTTCGATACTAAAAACGAAACCAGATCTGCCACTTCTTCTGCTTCTCCAAATCTGTTGGCAGGAATCATTTTCTTTAATTCTCCTTCATCCAGATCTGCTGTCATATCCGATTTTATAAAACCAGGTGCTATCGCATTTACCGTAATCTTACGCTTAGCAACTTCTTGTGCCAATGCTTTTGTTGCTGCAACAATAGCTCCCTTGGCAGCAGAATAGTTTACCTGTCCGGCTGTACCTTTTACACCTGAAACAGAAACTATATTTACGATTCTTCCGTATCTATTCCTCAATAATTTCTGCATCAGTTGATTGGTCACATTGTAAAAACCATTCAGACTCGTATTGATCACACTATCCCAGTCTTCTTTAGGCATCCACATAAATAATCCATCTTTTGTAATGCCGGCATTATTAATGATAACCTCTATTATTGATTTTGGATTATTATTATGCCAATTTTCTAAAGACTTTTTAACTACCTCAAAATTTGCTACATCAAACGGAAGTAATTCTCCACTTCCTCCCTGATCCTTCACCAATTCTAATGTTTGTTCTGCTTCTTTTTTGTTTGACCGATAGTTGATCAATATATGATAATCTGACTCCTGCGCCAGTTTTACACAAATTGCTCTTCCAATTCCTCGTGACCCTCCTGTAACCAAAGCACTTTTCATCTACCACTATTTAATTTCAACAAAATCTTCTGCATTTTTATACCAGGTATCATTCAGTAGTTCACCTTTTGTATTTAAAAAACCCCAACCTTTTTTGCTTTTAACCCTTACTATTCCATTTTTAAATCCTTTCTCCTGAAATAGGAAAAACATAAAAGGGTTGCCTCCAGGTAATTCATATTTATCCTCAATAACCAGTTCACCTTGCTTATTTACAAAACCCCATAGTTTTTTAACTTTTACAGGAGCTAAACCATCATCACTAAAAATTTCTGCATCCTTAAATTTCTCTTCTATTTTGAAATTTCCTGATTCGTCAATATAGCCCCATAGTTTACTACCCATTGCTGGTGCTAATCCTTTATGAAATCTTCTTGCTTTTTTAAATTTTGGTTCAATAACCCATTTACCATTTCTATCAATAAAACCAATTTTTTTATCAGATGCTTGTGCATAAGTAAGTTTCTCATTATCACTATAGTCCCATAATTTTATAGCACCTTCAACCAGAATAAATTTTCCGTTTTTAATAATGCCTACAACACCATCTTTTTTTACTTTGAGAACACCTTTTGAATACTTTCCTATATCTTGATATATAGGCTCAATAACAACCTTACCTGTCTTATCAACCAAACCAAATAAATCTCCTTTTTGCACCTTCGCAAAACCTCCGGTTGCCGGAAATATTTTTTTATATGCAGGTTCAATAATTACTTCTCCCTTTGCATTTATAATACCTACATTATCACCTCTTTTAATAAAAGCATAGCCTTTTTTAAAACCGTAAACTTTATCTGATGCAGGCATAGAAGTAATCTCGTTTCCTGATTTATCTATATAAAACCATCTTTTATCTTTTGCTGCAATGGCAATACCCGAATCAAAACCTTTTACTTTATCAAATTGATAATCAATAACTACATTATTCTTATCATCAATGTAACCCCATTTACCATCCTTAAAAACAGGAGCCATTCCATTAGAAAAATTGCCTGCTTTTTCATAACTGGCTTCTATAAACCAGGTTCCATCTTCATTTATATAACCAAATTTTCCATGATCTCTTACCAATGCTATACGCTGTGATAAAACTATTTGACTAATAAAAATTAAAATTACAAATGCTAAAAAATTTTTCATGATTGAGGGGGTTTAAATTAATATTTATTATTAATGGATAAACATCCATAAAGTAAACATCAAATTTAATCAATTTTCATGATATATTTTTTTACCGCATTAACAAAAGGATACATGATCACATCTTCTTTGAAAACAGGAACAATTTTTCGTATTTCCTTATACATTTTTAATGTTTTAGAGGATATTTTATCCTGATAACCAAGGTATTCTATCGCCTGAATAATGGTGATCATTTCAATTGCAACCACTTCAAATGCATTTTCAATTACTTTTTTTGTTATCAATGCAGCATTTGTACCCATACTCACTATATCCTGATTATCATTGTTATTAGGTATGCTGTGTACATACATTGGGTTGGACAAAGTTTGGTTTTCAGCAGTTGTTGAAGTAGCTGTAAATTGTACACCCTGCATTCCAAAATTCAATCCTAACTTACCCAGATTTACAAAAGGAGGTAAAATATCATTCAATCGGTGGTTCAATAAATAATTCAGTTGTCTCTCAGAAAGCATACTTAGTTTTGTAACCACTATTTTTAGTTTGTCCATTTCCAGGGAAACATAATCTCCATGAAAATTCCCTCCATGATATACTTGTTTATTTTCAACATCCACAATTGGGTTATCATTGGCTGAATTCACTTCTTCAATTAAAACTTTTTCAACGGTTTTAATGGTATCTAAAATGGGGCCTAATATTTGAGGCACACAACGCAACGAATAATACTCCTGAACTTTCTCTTTAAAAATGGTATCTCCATTTGTTTTTCCATTATACAAATAATCCTCTCTTTTCCTGATCAATTTACTGTCAACCAAAGAATCACGCATCTCTTTCGCTATTGCCTGCTGCCCTTTATGCTTTTTGGTACTATTTAATTCCAAAGACAAATGATCATCATAAGCACTAACAATTTCATTGATAGCCACAGAGCAACTTGTGATCCATTTTAAAAGTTTATCGGTATAAATTGCATTGACAATTCCGATACCAGTCATTACCGATGTACCATTCATCAAAGCAATTCCTTCTCTTAATTCCACTTTAATTGGAGATAAACCTTCTATTTTAAAAACATCTTCTGTTTTTAATTTTTCTCCTTTATAAAATACTTCTCCTTCACCAATCAAAACAAGTGCTAAGTGTGCCAGTTGCACCAGATCACCACTTGCTCCAACTCCTCCATGAGAATAAATCAATGGTGTAATATCTCTATTGATCAATTCTACCATCAAATTTACAACAGAAGAATGAACACCCGAATTACCTAAACACAAAGTATTCAATCTTGCCATCATAGCAGACTTTACACAAGTCGGACTCAAAACTTCACCTGTACCGGATGCATGACTTCTAATTAAATTATATTGTAACTGCACCTGATCTTTATTATCGATCTTATATTGTGCCATTGGTCCAAACCCTGTGTTTACACCATAAATAATTTTATTCTCAGAAAATTCCTTTAAAAAATTATGACTTTTTTCTACTCTGTCAACAATAGCTTTTCCTAAATTAATTTTATTCTTTTTAAAAAGAACATCATAAAAATTATTTAATTCTAACTCACTATCCACTTGCAACATATCCAATAGGTAATTTTATCTTAAGTATGACTAATCTTAAGTAATTTCTTAATTATCAGCGTCAAATTTAGTACTTTTATTTTTAAATATAAACCCTTATTCTATGAATGATGAAACTGTAGATGTTCTTGTAATTGGTGCCGGACCATCAGGCTGTGTATCAGCCTCTTATTTAATTAACAATGGTATTAATGTTAAAATCGTTGAGAAAGCAAAATTCCCAAGATATGTCATCGGAGAAAGTTTACTGCCTAGATGTATGGATCATTTTGAGGAAGTTGGTTTACTGGATGTTTTAAAAAAGCAAAATTATGAAATAAAAAGAGGTGCCAGATTTTTAAGAGGTAATGAGGTTTGTAATTTTGATTTTAGTAAAAAATTTACTGACGGATGGGACTGGACATGGCAGGTACCAAGAGCTCATTTTGATAATGTTCTGGCTGAAGAAACTCAAAAAAAAGGTGTAAAAATTGATTTTGAGAATGAGGTAATCGATATTGCATTTGACGGTTCAAATTCAAAAACTACAGTAAAAGATAAAAAAGGC
>VAPK010068174.1_pt1 | contig 15481 bp, 14 predicted proteins | sample 3395031 | NCBI WGS metagenome assembly VAPK01 (sample SAMN08290443, study PRJNA428436) | hydrothermal vent metagenome | isolation source: Deep-sea hydrothermal vent chimney 1 | place: Pacific Ocean: Juan De Fuca Ridge
AAAAGAGATTATTGATAAGAGTGCTGAATCAAATAATCTAATGTATAAAGTTGAACTGGAAGTTCTAGGGTTTGATCATGCAAAACTTGGCGCCATGTTATTAAAGAAATGGAAATTACCAGAAGAAATAGTTACATCGGTTTACTATCATCATATGCCTTCAATTTCATCGGGAGATATTATTAATCCAGGTGTTATTCATATTGCAGGATATTATAAAGTCGGTATGGATGATTATCTTTCCAAACCCTTTTCGCAAGAAGATATTCAGAAAAAACTTCAAAAATGGGTAAGAACGGAGGAAGCTGAAAAGTCAGTTAAAAAAGATGGGCTTTCTGAAAGTGTTAGAATGGAACATTTTGATGTGGTTGCACTTAATACTTTGAAGTCAGTAATGGGTGATGAGTTTTCTGATTTAGTTACAATATACATACAAAATAGTTCTGGTTTATGTGAGTCGGCAATGAGTAATATTGATAACTTTGAAAAACTGATTCAATATATTCATGGTTTAAAAGGTAGCAGCGGTAACATGGGAGCAATGAAATTATTTTCAATGTGTCAGGATTTTGAATTGCAGTTTCATCAGGATAAAGATGTAAATTGTGAAAATATTAATAAAATCATGGATGAACTAAAATTTGTTCATGAATATCTGAAAAATTAATAAGCTATGATGACTTGAGAATACGGGCTTTTTCACGTTTCCAGTCTCGGTCTTTTTCTGTTGCACGTTTATCGTGTTCCTTTTTACCTTTGGCTAAGGCAATTTCCAGTTTGGCTCGTCCATGCTTCCAGTACATTGCGGTAGCAATTAAGGTGTACCCCTTTCGATCTACAGCACCAATAAGTTTATTAATTTCATCACGGTTTAATAAAAGTTTACGTATACGTTGCGGTTCCGGGTGTATATGAGTTGATGCAGTTTCAAGTGGGGTAATGACCGTTGAGCTTAACCATACTTCATTATTTTTTATGAAAACGTAGCTATCTCTGATTTGTACTTTTTTTGCCCGTAAACTTTTTACTTCCCAACCTTGCAGCATAATGCCTGCTTCAAAACGATCTTCCAGAGTGAAGTCATGCCGCGCTTTTTTGTTGAGCACAATAGTATTTGAGTTTAATTTCTTGTCTTTTTTTGATTTGCTCATATTTCCGGATTATACAGACAATTCACATTTCTGGCAGTTAAGTCGTAAGCGATCACCGTTCCTGGCAGAACTTATCTAATAATAAAGGTATAGTAAGCAGTGAAGTTAGAGTAAATCAGCAAAGACTGAAGCAACTAAAATAAGGGAAAAGATTGTGGAAAATAATAATAAAACTTTTCATCTAAAACGATTATTTATGGGCTTATTTCTCATGATTACAGCTACTGCTGTGATGGCGGCAGATCCCGTTGTGGCCACATCTACATTGAATGATTTATTTGGTGTTATCAATGAATATCTAGGAAATGTTTTCTTTTTTGATGTTTTCCAGTTTGTCGTTCCCTCAGAAATTGATCCTAACAAGCCCAGTATGCCCTTCATTGTTGCCTGGCTTATTGTCGGAGCGGTTTTTCTTACTGTTCGCATGAGTTTTATCAATCTGCGTATGTTTCGCCATGCTTATCATATTTTACGTGGTAAATACGCCGTTCCGGGAGCTCAGGGTGAAGTTACATCTTTTCAGGCGTTGACCACGGCTTTATCCGCTACGGTAGGGCTGGGGAATATTGCGGGTGTTGCTATAGCCATTATGATTGGTGGTCCGGGTGCAACATTTTGGATGATTGTGGCTGGATTTTTGGGCATGACATCAAAATTTACCGAAGCCACACTCGCTCAAATGTATCGTGAAGTCAGATCGGATGGCCATATTATGGGTGGTGCGATGGAGTATCTTTCTCGTGGTTTGGCTGAGAAAGGCTGGTCGCAAACAGGTAAAGTACTGGCGATTTTCTTTTGTGTATTAACTATTGGTGGTTCTCTTGGAGCGGGTAATGCCTTTCAGGTTAGTCAGTCATTAACAGCAGTGAAATTACAAATCCCCTTCCTGGCAGAACAACCCTGGATTTATGGGGTAGTGATGGCCTCATTAGTTGCGGTCGTGATTATTGGCGGCATTAGGCGTATTGCGCATACTGCGGAAGCGATCGTACCTTCAATGGTGACAATTTATGTCCTGGCGTGTCTCTGGATTATTTTGAGTAACGCAACAATGATTCCAGATGCGATAGGTAAAATTATTACTGAAGCCTTTACACCTGACGCCGGAGTGGGTGGGTTAATTGGGGTTCTGGTTCAGGGTTTTAAACGTGCCGCATTTTCAAGTGAAGCAGGAATTGGTTCAGCGGCAATTGCCCATGCAACGGCGAAAGTAAAGTACCCCGTTCGTCAGGGTATAGTTGCTTTAATGGAACCATTTATCGATACCATCATAATTTGTACCATGACAGCTTTGGTGATTATTATTACAGGTGTTTATAACAGTCCTGAGACAACAGAACTTGTTGCAAACAGAGAAGGTGCAGCATTAACTGCTGTGGCATTTGGCTCCGCTATTTCATGGTTCCCTATTATTTTATCTGTTTCTGTGGTTTTGTTTGCTTATAGTACGATGATTTCATGGTCTTATTATGGTGAACGTTGCTGGACTTATCTGTTTGGTGAAAGTTCGACCATGGCTTATCGTATTATTTTTGTGATTTTTGTTGTGGTTGGTTCGGTAACCAGTGCTAGTAATATTCTTGATTTTAGTGATCTATTAATACTGGGTATGGCACTTCCTAACTTCATTGGTTTGTACATGCTGCATGGAAAAGTGAGAGATGCATTATCAAGTTATCTAACCAGGCTTAAAAGTGGTGAATTAGACAAAGAAGTTCAATAATCCTATGTTGAAAAATAGTTATTTAAGTCGTGGTCACTATTCATGAAGCGTGAATGGTCAAGTCGGCTCACCTTTATATTAGCCGCTGTAGGTTCTGCTGTTGGCCTGGGTAATATATGGAAGTTTCCCTACATCACCGGAGAATATGGCGGTGGAGTATTTATCCTTGCATACCTGTTTTGTATTTGTTTGATTGGTCTGCCTATTATGCTGTCAGAAATTGCATTAGGACGACGTGGTAAACAAAGTCCTGTTAACACCATGCTACAATTATCGCAGGAAGCGGGAGGGCATCCTGCCTGGAGTTTATTAGGCTGGAGTGGCATGGCTGCAGGCTGTTTGATCCTTTCATACTATAGCGTGATTGCGGGTGAAGTCATGGCTTATAGTTTTCGTGCAAGCTCCGGTATATTTAATCATCAAACTGCTGATGGTATTAAAGGTATATACACAACACTGGTATCAGATCCGGAAAAATTACTTGCCTGGCATACGATATTTATGGCTTTGACCATAGTTGCGGTTGCAAGAGGTGTTAAAGGTGGTCTGGAAAAAACAGTGACTTTCCTGATGCCAGCTCTTTTTGTAATACTAGTTTTATTGGTTCTATACGCTATGAATTCAGGTGGTTTTGAACAAGCTATTGATTTTATGTTTACTCCTGATACCGATAAGTTTTTTTATGCTCGCAATGAACTCGGTAATTACTTAATGGATGCCGAAGGTGAAAAAATCTTTACCTGGAAGCCGATGATGGTAGCCATGGGGCATGCGTTCTTTACTTTAAGTTTAGGTATGGGAGCGATTATGATGTATGGCTCATATCTGAATCGCCATGTTTCAATCGGGCAAATGGCTTTAATTATTGTCAGCCTTGATACGCTTATTGCTATATTAGCCGGCTTAGCTATTTTTCCTTTAGTTTTTGCTAATGGTCTTAATCCTGCAGCAGGGCCGGGTTTAATATTTGAAACTTTACCCCTGGCTTTTGGCAATATGGCAGGGGGCGCGTTTGTTGGAACCTTCTTTTTTGTTTTGTTATTCTTTGCGGCGTTGAGTTCAGCTATTTCATTAATGGAACCTTCTGTTGCCTGGTTAATTGAAAGCAAAGGTTTACGTCGTATTAAAGCCGCTGTCTGGACCGGGGTTGTTATCTGGTTTATAGGAATCGCATCAATATTTTCATTTACTGGTACGACCCTTGAGGATATTTTTGAGATACTATTTAGCTGGATTGGTTTTGATTATATTGAATTGAATCATGTTTTCTTTAAATATAATTTCTTTACGATTATTGATTTCTTTACTGCCAGTATTATGTTGCCAGTAGGTGGTTTACTTATTGCTATTTTCGCAGGCTGGATTATGGATCCGGAGTCAACAGAACGTGAATTTTCATTTCGCTATCGCTACATTTACCCTGTTTGGCATGTCATGGTACGTTACGTGAGTCCATTTTTAGTTTTAATGGTGTTTTTAAACATCATTGGTATATTTAAAATTTAGAATATTTTTGATGCAGAAGTTATGACAACGATTAGTAAAAGTGCCCTGGTATCACATTCAGCAGAAGAAATGTTTAAGCTGGTTGATAATATTGAAGCGTATTCAGATTTTCTACCCTGGTGTAGTAAAGCAACAGAAATATCCCGTGATGAGAAAAGTGTTGAAGCGAGCTTATTAATTTCACATAGTGGATTAAATAAAGAATTTACGACTCAAAATAAAAACACGGCTTTTGGCAAAATTGAAATGCATTTAGTCAATGGCCCTTTTAAAAATCTCGATGGTGTGTGGTTGTTTGAGCCATTAGGTGAAATAGCTTGTAAAGTGTCATTAAATCTGGAGTTTGAATTTTCCAGTAAAATAATTGGAATTACTCTGGGTCCAGTATTTAGTAAAATAGCAAGTAATCTGGTTGATGCTTTTATTAAACGTGCGGATGTAATTTATGGATAATGCAGATAAATATTTTATTGAAGTTGTGTATGCCTTGCCTGAAGAGCAGCTATTAATTACTTTGGATGTAGAGCAAGGTACAACGGTTGAGCAGGCAGTAAAACTTTCTGGAATACTGGAAAAATTTACTGATATTGATTTAACGAAAAATAAGCTGGGTATCTTTGGTAAAGCCACGAAAGCTGATCAGGTCTTGCGAGACAAAGACAGGGTAGAAATATACCGGCCTCTTATTGCTGATCCAAAAGAATCACGCCGTAAACGTGCCGAAAAGAAAGAATCTAAAAAGAAGTAAACACTGCAGGCAAGAAATAACTAATTGAGCCGTCATTGCGAGCTTGTTTTACTCTAAGGTAATTTTCTTCACCTGAGTAGCATCAATTTTCGATAATCTATCATGCTTAAAATATAAGGTCAGCAAGCGACGTTCTGCTTTGCCCTGATTTTTAGCAAAGGTATAAACATAATCCCAACGGTTTTTATGAAAGGGATCTTTTAATAAAGCGGTACCCATAATAAAGGTGACCTGTTGAGGGGTCATACCAACTTTAAGTTGTGCAACCTGTTTATCATCAAAGGTATTCCCTTGCTGTACGTCAGGCTTATAAGCACAACTTGCCAGGAATTGACTAAAAAACAGACTAATAATAAGAATGAGAACTCTTCTCATTTTCGTTCCAATATGCGAGGATTAAAAAACGAATCATACCCTATATCTGCTAATAAGTTGTGAGAAATAATGGACAGTAATGAATTAAAACGCGCAGGTTTAAAAGCCACATTACCCAGACTGAAAATTCTGGAGTTTCTGGAAAATAGTCAAGTCCGGCATATGAGCGCGGAAGATGTTTATAAGGCCCTGCTTGAGAGTGGCGAAGAGGTGGGCCTGGCGACAGTTTATCGCGTATTAACCCAGTTTGAAGCAGCTGGACTTGTTGTTCGTCATCATTTTGAAGGCGGACAATCTGTTTTTGAAATGGAGCATGGGAAACATCACGACCATATTCTTTGTGTGAAATGTGGCAAGGTAGATGAGTTTGTTGATGAGACTATCGAACAACGGCAGGAAAAAATTGCTAAAGATAAAGGTTATACCATGACGGATCATTCACTCTATATATATGGTGTATGCAGTGATTGCCAAAAGACCGATTAACTTAACCACGAATAAATTTTTACCGCAAAGACGCAGAGAACGCAAAGAAGATAATTCTTCTTCTAAAATATTTAAAGATTTTCCTCTGCGACCTTTGCGTCTCTGTGGTGAAAAAGGGTTGAAAATTTAGCCATTCCCAACTTTACCTAACATTTCCTCTGCGTGAGATAAGGTTTGTTGAGTTATCTCAATTCCACCCATCATTCGCGCCAGTTCTTTTACTCGTAACGGCTTATCCAGATAGTTAATTTGACTGATCGTTGTAGCCGAGTCGGATTGTTTACTCACTTGTAAATGATGATTACCAAGTGCCGCGACCTGGGCTAAATGGGTTACGCAAATCACCTGACGGTGACTCGCAAGTTGTTTTAGTTTATGTCCAACAATCTCTGCAACACGTCCGCCGATACCGACATCAACTTCATCAAAAATAAGTGTAGGGATACGAGTTGATTCGGCCGCAATCACCTGAATCGCCAGGCTAATACGGGAAATTTCACCACCCGATGCAACTTTACTAAGTAATTTTGCGGGTGAGCCGGGGTTGGCACTAACAAGGAATTCAATTTGTTCATTACCATTGGCATGGAATGATTTTTCCCCATAAGTATTTAATGCAACTTCAAACGAGCCGCCTTCCATACCAAGTTCTTGCATGTTTTCACTGACTTTAGTGGATAATGTTTTTGCTGCTTTTATTCGGCTTTTACTTAAGTTATTAGCTGCTTGCTGGTAAGTGTTAGCGGTAATGACAATATCTTGTTGTAGTTTTTCTAAGTGTCCGTCTGCATTTTCAATCGAGTCTAATTCGCTTTGTAAGCGTTTATATAATGACGGTAATTCATCAGGTTCGACCTGGTGTTTGCGTGCAAGGTTATGAATGGTACCGATACGTTCATCAAGATAACTTAAGCGTTGAGGATTCAGTTCAAGATTATCAACATATTGATGTAACTCACTACTTGCTTCACTGATTTGAATCATTGCGTTATCGAGTAACGCAGCAATTTCATTGAGTTTGTTATCTGTTTTGCCAAGTTGTTGCAATTCTAAAGTAAAGTGACTTAACTGTTGTGATATGGAACCTTTATCACTTTCTTCCAGAGCATGTAGTGCTTGTTCTGTTGTTTGTAGTAACTGACTGGCATTGGATAAACGTTTGTGCTCAATATCCAGCTTTTCAGATTCACCTGTTTGTAAGCTAAGTGTTTCAAGTTCATTGACCTGATAACGTAACAAATCAAGACGATGATCCTGTTCACTTTTAGCAGCGTTTAATTTTTTGAATTCGGTATTGAGTTTGTTCCACTCTTTAAATGATGTGCTGACCTTACTGAGCAGGTCAGAATGATTAGCATAGTCATCAAGTAGTTGTTGCTGAATATCTGCTTTCATTAATGACTGGTGTTCATGCTGACCATGTAAATCCACCAGCATCTCCGCAAGCTCACGCAACTGTTGTACTGTTGCAGGTTTGCCGTTAATAAAGGCTTTGGACGGGCCTTTTTCATTCACGGTACGACGAATGATGCACTCGTGTTCACTATCAAGTTCATGTTCTTTTAACCAGGCTTCTGCATTCGTTGCCTTGCTGGTATCAAAGGTGACACTGATTTCTGCACGACTTTGGCCATGACGAATGACAGTACTGTCAGCACGGTCGCCTAAAGCTAAACCTAATGCATCAAGTAATATAGATTTACCCGCACCTGTTTCTCCGGTTAAAACCGAAAGCCCTGACTCGAGTTCAATGTCGAGTGCTTCGACAATTGCAAAGTTCCAAATATGAATGTGTGTCAGCATAAGTTGGTTATTATAATCATTTATCAGGTCATTGCGCGCCCTGAGCATTATATATTTATAATGTGAGGAAGTACTCCTGGGGTGAAGGAACGATAGTGAATGCGGCAATCTCAAATTTAGTGTTACAGGTTATGAGATTGTTCCTGCTAAGGTCTCTAAAAGTGTTCGCCCCAATGGAGTTTAGCTCGTAAAATTTCATAGTGATTATGCTGCATTGGGTGAATAAGCTTCACTACTTTTTCTTTTTTCTTAATGGTAATTTTGTCACCTGATACAACACCCAGATTAATCTGACCATCACAAGTGACTTGCGCATGAGAATTTTGGTTCTCTTTTACTATAATTTCTATTTTGCTATCTCCACCGATAACAATAGGTCGGTAACTCATAGTGTGTGGGCAGATAGGTACCAGTACCATGGCATCCATATCAGGTTCCAGTATTGGGCCACCACCAGAAAGGGCATATGCAGTTGATCCTGTTGGTGTAGATACAATTAAGCCATCAGATCGCATGCTGTTAAGAAATTTACCGTTTATGTAAGTTTCAGTTTCAATCATTCTTGCGACTTCCCATTTGTGAACCACAACATCATTGAAGGCATCACTTTCGCTTGGCGGGTTGTCACCATGTTCAATAACGGTATTTAAAAGAATACGGTGTTCTTCTTCAAAATCACCATCAAGAATTTCATGAATACGCTCGGACATTTCATTTGGTGAAATATCAACAAGAAAACCCAGGCGACCCAGGTTAATGCCGAGTAATGGAACTTCAAAATCGACCAGGCCGCGTGCGGCGTCGAGTAAAGTTCCATCACCGCCAACGGTAACGGCAAGATCACAACGTTTGCCTATTTCATGGCGCGTTATGATTTCCAGCTCATGATCTTTCAAATTGCGAGAGGTTTCACGTTCGAGAAATACGGAGCAGCCACGTTCTTTTAAGATTCGTGAAAGCGCCAACAGTGTTGTAGCGACACTGGTGTCCGCAAATTTGCCAATTAGGCCGATGCAATTAAAGCTGTTTTTCTGATCTGTCATGAATCTACTTTATTTTATTTTCAATTATCCGGGTGTGAAACGTATTGTGAATTGGCGTAATTTGTATTGATAAATTAGCACAGGTCGACCCAAATAAGCCAATCTTCATAAATTTATTATGATGCAGGCTAAAGCTTGACCTGGAGCGGGGAAATCGGCTAATTTGATTAGCACTCGTAGCACAAGAGTGCTATTTGGACTTTCATGCCATACAACTCTATGGACTTAAATACGTGTCGACAGACTCTAAGTTAATCAAGCTAAATGAACGTGCTCAGCAGTTATTTAAAGTGTTGGTGGAACACTACATTAATGATGGCCAGCCGGTAGCTTCCAAAACCTTATCCAATGATGAACAAATCAACTTAAGCCCGGCTACGGTACGTAATGTCATGGCCGACCTGGAAGATTTAGGCCTGATTATTTCACCGCATACTTCAGCCGGGCGTATTCCCACATCGCAAGGCTACCGTTTGTTTGTGGACAACCTTGTGACGGTAAAACCACTTCGTGGTCAGGCCGTTGAAAAATTACGTAAGGAAATGGGAATTGATGATTCTCAGGAAGGGCTGATTACCAAAGCTTCATCGATATTATCGGGAATGACGAAGATGGCGGGTGTCGTTACTATTCCGCGTCGCGAAGTCGTTATTTTACGCCACATTGAATTTTTACCTTTAACCTCGAATCGTATTCTGGTGATTCTGGTGGTGAATGAACAGGAAGTTCAGAATCGCGTTATTCATACGGATAGAGCTTTTACAAAATCAGAATTGATACAGACTGCCAACTACCTGAACCAGGAGTTTATGGGCAAAGAATTGTCTCAGATTCGCCAATCTGTGTTGGATACAATGAAGCAAGAAAGAGATGATATGCAGCACATCATGAAAATGGCGATTCAGATGACGGACAATGTTGTGGGTGAGCAAAATAATGATGATTTTGTCATGGCCGGACAAACAAATTTAATGGATTATGCTGAAATGGCTAATATGGACAAATTACGTCAATTATTTGATGCTTTTAATGCCAAGCGTGATGTTTTACATGTTTTAGATCAGTCGATTCAGGCTGAAGGCATGCAGGTTTTTATTGGAGAGGAATCAGGTTATTCCGCTTTTGAGAGCTGCTCGGTGATTACGGCACCATATAAAGTAAGTGAAGAGGTGGTGGGTGTGTTGGGCGTGATTGGACCAACCCGGATGGCCTATGACCGTGTAATCCCGTTAGTGGATGTAACTGCAAAATTATTGGGTTCTCTCTTGAGTTCGGACTAGATGTCCCTATATACGGTATAGATACTATTTTTCGGAGTTAGTAATGAGTAAAACAGAACAAAATCAAGAAGTTGAAGCTGAAAATGAGCCATCTTCAGCAGAGTCAGCGGAATCAGAGGCTGTAGTAACTGAAAATGAAGAAGTTACAGTCGAATCTTTGCAAGCTAAATTAGCTGAAGCTGAAGCAAAAGCTGATGATAATTTGGATCAACTCATGCGTGTCCGGGCTGAGATGGAAAACATTCGTCGTCGTTCAGAGCGTGAGTTAGCTAATGCACATAAATATGCATTGGAAAAATTTGCTCAGGAATTACTGCCAGTCATCGACAGTATGGAAATGGGAGTTGCTGCGGCACAAGATGAAAATGCCGATGTCAGCAAGCTGCGTGAAGGGACTGAAATGACTCTAAAAATGTTTGAAGCTGCTATTGAGAAGTTTGGCATTAAAGGTGTTCATCCTCATGGCGAAGTATTTAATCCGGAACATCATCAGGCGATGACCATGATTGATTCACCTGAACACGAACCGAATATGATTATTGATGTAATGCAAAAAGGCTATTTATTAAACGAACGTTTAGTTCGTCCCGCCATGGTTGTTGTCTCATCAGCAAAGAGTGGCTCATCAGGTTCTGATTCAGACGAAAAAAAGTAGGAAAAATTACAGAACAGGCTTGAAGCCGGAGTAAATGACCTTATTAAATACACAGTTAAGTAAATTCAGTTATTAAAAGAATATTAAGCGGAGTAAGACAATGGGTAAGATTATCGGAATCGATTTAGGCACAACCAATTCATGTGTATCTGTCATGGACAATGGCAATGTCAAAGTAATTGAAAATAGCGAAGGCGATCGCACAACACCTTCTGTTGTTGCTTTTGCTAACGACGAAGTGTTAGTAGGTCAACCTGCTAAACGCCAGGCAGTAACAAATCCGACAAATACTATTTATGCGGTTAAACGTTTGATTGGTCGTCGTTTTGAAGATGACGAAGTACAAAAAGATATCGACATGGTGCCTTATACAATTGTTAAGGCTGACAATGGTGATGCCTGGGTAGAAGCCGAAGGCAAGAAAATGGCTGCTCCTGAAGTTTCTGCACGTATCCTTCAAAAAATGAAGAAAACAGCAGAAGATTATCTTGGTGAAGAAGTCACCGAAGCGGTTATTACTGTTCCTGCTTATTTCAATGACTCACAACGTCAGGCAACGAAAGATGCCGGTAAAATTGCAGGTTTGGATGTTAAGCGTATTATCAATGAACCAACGGCTGCTGCACTTGCATTCGGTATGGACAAAAAAGAAGGCGATCGTACAGTTGCAGTTTACGATTTAGGTGGTGGTACATTTGACGTATCTATCATCGAGATTGCTGAAATTGATGGCGACCATCAAATTGAAGTGTTATCTACCAATGGTGATACTTTCTTAGGTGGTGAAGATTTTGATATGCGCTTAATTGATTACCTGGTTGAAGAATTCAAGAAAGACCAGGGCTTTGATTTACGTAACGACCCACTTGCATTACAACGTTTAAAAGAAGGCGCTGAAAAAGCGAAGATTGAATTATCTTCTACACAGCAAACAGATATTAATTTACCTTACATCACGGCTGATGCATCAGGTCCTAAACACTTAAACATTAAAGTGACTCGCGCTAAATTAGAGTCATTAGTTGATGACTTAATTGCACGAACAATTGAACCTTGTAAGAAAGCATTAAAAGATGCCGGCTTATCAACATCTGAAATTGATGATGTGATTTTAGTGGGTGGTCAAAGCCGTATGCCTAAAGTGCAGGAAGAAGTGAAAAACTTCTTTGGCAAAGAGGCACGTAAAGACGTCAACCCGGATGAAGCAGTTGCCATGGGCGCAGCAATTCAGGGTGGTGTTTTAGGTGGTGATGTTAAAGATGTCTTGTTACTTGATGTAACACCATTATCTTTAGGTATCGAAACAATGGGTGGTATCATGACCAAGCTCATTGATAAAAATACCACTATTCCAACTAAAGCGAACCAGACGTTCTCAACTGCAGACGATAATCAATCAGCAGTAACGGTTCATGTTGTTCAGGGTGAGCGTGAACGTGCAGACGGTAATAAATCGTTAGGTCGTTTTGACTTACAAGACATTCCACCGGCTCCACGTGGTGTGCCACAAATCGAAGTAACCTTTGATATTGATGCCAATGGTATCCTGAATGTATCTGCGAAAGATAAGGGTACAGGTAAAGAACAATCTATCATCATCAAAGCGTCTTCTGGTTTGTCTGATGAAGAAGTAGAAAAAATGGTTGCTGATGCTGAAGCGCATGCTGATGAAGATCGTTTATTCCAGGAACTGGTTACTGTACGTAACACCGCTGAGCAATTGATTCATGCAACTAAAAAATCTATGGATGAGTTGGGTGATGACAAGCTGGAAGACGGCGAAAAAGACAGTATCGAAGCCGCGATTAAAGCTCTTGAAGAAGTGATTAAAGGTGACGATAAAGAAGCTATCGAAGCAAAAACTAAAGATTTATCTGATGCTTCAGGTAAAATGGCGGAACGTTTGTATGCTGAAAAAGGTGCAGCTGAAGGCGCGGCACCGGGTGCAGATGCTGGTGCAGCAGGCGAACAGGCTAATGCAGCAGATGATGATGTTGTCGATGCTGAGTTCGAAGAAGTTGACGATAGTAAAAAATAAGTTTTAACAGACTTATCGAAAGCAAATGGCTGCATATTTTTATGCGGCCTTTTGTTGTTTAAAAAAGTACCACTTTATTAACGAATTTAAGAAGCAAAAAAAATATGTCAAAGCGTGATTATTATGAAGTTCTGGGTGTACAAAAAAATGCCAGTGAAGCTGAAATTAAAAAGGCATTTAAACGCTTAGCAATGAAACACCACCCAGATCGTAATCAGGATAATCAGGATAAGTCAGAAGAAAAGTTCAAAGAAGGCAAAGAAGCCTACGATATTTTAAGTGATGGACAAAAACGTGCGGCTTACGATCAGTTTGGTCATGCAGGTGTCGATCAAGCCGCTGGTATGGGTGGAGCTGGAGCGGGTGGTGGAAGCTTTAGTGATGTCTTTGGTGATGTCTTCGGTGACATCTTTGGCGGTGGCGGTGGTGGCCACGGGGGGCAACGTGTATATCGAGGAGCGGACTTACGTTATAACCTCGAATTAGATTTAGAAGATGCTGTACGTGGTACATCCGTTAATATTCGTGTGCCTACTTATGTGAGCTGTGATGAATGTGGCGGTAGTGGCGCAAAAAAAGGCACTAAGCCAACAACATGTACAACTTGTGGTGGTCATGGGCAAGTGCGTATGCAGCAAGGTTTCTTTTCATTACAGCAGACCTGTCCACGTTGTCACGGCAATGGCAAAATGATTGCGGATCCTTGTGGGAAATGTAAAGGGCAGGGTCGTGTAGAGAAAAATAAAACATTATCCGTGAAAGTTCCTGCTGGTGTCGATAATGGTGATCGCATCCGTCTTTCAGGTGAAGGTGAAGCCGGTGAGAATGGTGGCCCATCAGGCGACTTATATGTACAGATTTCAGTACGTGAACATAAAATTTTCCAGCGTGATGGTAGCGATCTGTATTGCGAAGTTCCTATTGCTTTAACCGCTGCAAGTTTAGGTGGTGAGTTAGATGTACCAACGTTAAATGGCCGTGTTAAATTAAAAATCCCTGCTGAAACGCAAACGGGTAAAATGTTCCGCTTGCGTGGCAAAGGTGTGAAGTCAGTGCGAGGCAGTAGTACAGGTGACTTGATGTGCCGTGTTGTTGTAGAAACGCCGGTTAATTTAACTAAACAGCAAAAAGAATTATTGCAAGAGTTTGATAAATCACTTAAAGCAGATAAAAAGAATCATAGTCCTAAAGCAGCAAATTGGTTAAACGGGGTTAAGAAATTCTTTGATGATATGAAGTCTTAAGACATTCTCATATCTCATATTTTCCGCCTCAGTGGCGTTAAGAATTGATTAGAATATGCTCATTTACGAAGAACAGGGATGTTCGGCTGTCGCATAACACAAGGAAATGCGAGAGCGATCTGGTTGCAAGCTCTGTTTTTTAAATCACTTTTTTGCCTTATTGAAATGAAAACTATTAGTTGTGAAAAGAGTCGGCTTTTCAACCTCTATGGACCGTGACAGCGCCTTGTTAATGTATTAAATTATACTATACAGATAATATAAATATACGGATTATTAAATTATGGGCATTCTGGATGATTTGAAAAACCAGTCAGACGTTTTAAAAGCAAGTGAAGAACAGGAAAAACAGCGTCAAGCTGAGCTTCTAAAATATTATCAAAAAAATATACATCCAAAAATGCTGCAGTTGTATACATTTTTGAATGAATTCATCGAACACCTTAACTACATAAAAAACGTAACTAAAGTTTCATATCCAGTTGCACCTGATGGAAGCATGCGAGAGTTTGAGCAGTCTGAATATAAAGTGACTATTGATAGTACTACTGCCGTTAAAGATATGAACCTCCGCTTTAGTTGCAGGTTAAAAGAGCCGTTAATTTTTGAACTTGAAAATAGTGAACGTATACTTAGTTATACAGATGTTTTACATAGTTACCGGATTGAATTTGATCGGGTTGATGTGAAGGATGATGATTACGAATTGATAAGCTCCAAATTTAAAATTATTGGCCCAATAAATGTGAATATAGTATTGCAGGCTGATATTGAAACATCATCGATTAATATATTCTTACGTAATTTTGAAAAAGCAGGTTCAAGTAAACATATTTTTAAAGAGCGGCATATAACAGAAGAGTTTATTGACGATTTTGGTAAGTTTATTCTTAGGCAAAATCCTATGTTTTTAAAGTTAGATATTGAAGATAAAGATAAAGAAAAAATTCGTCAAAGAATTCAGGCAGATATAAAGCGACGTCAGGACGAACTTGTAGAAGCAGAACGTTTATTAAAGCTGGAAGAAGAACAAGAAGCAGAAAAGAAATCCTGGAAGAATATATTTAAGAAAATAGATTGAAACTATTGCACGGATAACGAGTAGCCAGATAACGGCATCTACTCTCGGTAATATAGTTAAATGAGGGGCACTACGAAAATCCAACTCAAAATGCTTATTCACTTCGTGTGAACTCCGCTTTTTCGTCGGCTTTATCCTTGTTCTCAGACTTCTCGTTATCCGTGCAAATGTCTCAAGTTAAAATAAAAGCTTTAATATATTAACTACATGTCATTGCTTTGTCGTTACACTCCTCGATGCCAGAACGGTGCAGAGCAGGTTAGGGTAATACTGACGAAACGCGAAGCGGTTCATTAAGTGATGCCAGAACGTGCAGAGCAGGTTAGGGTAATACTGACGAAACGCGAA
>VAPK010771053.1_pt1 | contig 15480 bp, 10 predicted proteins | sample 3395031 | NCBI WGS metagenome assembly VAPK01 (sample SAMN08290443, study PRJNA428436) | hydrothermal vent metagenome | isolation source: Deep-sea hydrothermal vent chimney 1 | place: Pacific Ocean: Juan De Fuca Ridge
ACTAAGCAAAACAGTACTATGCAAAATGGCACTAAGAAAATATCAGCACGACTTGTTGTCGCGGCCGATGGAGGGGATTCTATGGTGCGCCAGTCTTTAGCTATTAAAGTAACGGATTGGGACTACAAACAAAGTGCCATCATTGCGAATATCACTTCGCAGCGTGCGCATCAAAACGTGGCTTATGAGCGGTTTACCAATAGCGGCCCAATTGCTGTGCTGCCAATATCTGAAGGTCGATCATCTATAGTTTGGACATGCGCAAATACTGATGTCGACGCAACAATGGCCATGGATGATAAAACTTTTATCGATGCTTTTCAGGAATTGTTTGGCTATCGATTGGGCAAGCTGGAGAAAGTGGGTGCACGCCATGCCTACCCATTGCGCCTGGTGCATGCACGCGAACAGGTGCGTCCACGTCTTGCGTTGATAGGCAATGCGGCCCATTCTTTGCACCCTATCGCCGGCCAGGGGTTTAATCTGGGCTTACGCGATGTGGCGACATTGGCTGAAGTTATACAAGATGCACAACGTGCAAATAGTGATATTGGGCAATTGGAAAGCTTAAACAGATATGCACACTGGCGTAGGCGCGATCATTTACGAGTTGTTGCTTTTACCGATGGGTTGGTGAGATTATTTTCCACCGATTTTTTACCTTTCACTGTTGCGCGCAATGTCGGTCTGCTCGCAGCAGATTTGTTACCTCCGTTTAAACGTTTAATATCTCGGCAGGCAATGGGCCTTACAGGAAAATTGCCTCGAATAGCGCGTGGATTGAATTTATGAGTGCGCCTAATACTGCCAATGCCCCCAAGAAAAAATCAAACAAGCAGATTAAGGCGCAGAGTAAGGGTGAGCGCAAAAAGCATCGTCTGGAAAATAGCGAAGATAAAGAACAGTACGACGTTGTCGTCGTAGGTGCTGGCATGGTTGGCGCGAGCTTCGCCTGTTCTCTGGCCAGTTTAGGTAACAGCAAACAATTAAAAGTTGCTGTTGTGGAAGCTATGCCGACACCAACGTGGACGAAACAAGCTTATGATGTGAGGGTAAGTGCAATAACACGCGCGTCGGAATGTTTTTTGCGAAATATCGGTGTGTGGGATTGCATGCGACACAGGCGTGTCAGTCCATTCCGGGAAATGCACGTCTGGGACAGCGCCGGTAACGGAGAAATTCATTTTGACAGCGCACATATCGGTGAAGCTTATATGGGCCATATTGTTGAAAACAGCGTAATACAATTGTCCGCTCTGCAACGACTCAATGACTTTGGGAATGTCGATTATTTTAGTCCAATTAAGGTCAGTGCACTCACTATTGAGGATGACCAGGTTTTATTAGCGTTGACTGATGGGCGATGTATAAGTGCGAAACTCATTGTGGGTGCGGATGGCAGTAATTCCTGGGTTAGAGAACAGGCGAGTATAAAGGTAAGCGGATGGGATTATAACCAAAAGGCAGTGGTAACCACGGTAAAGACATCAATCCCTCACAATGAAACTGCGTGGCAGCGGTTTTTGCCGGACGGGCCGTTGGCATTTTTGCCCCTATCAGATGGCTTTTGTTCTATCGTATGGAGCGCCACAACTCAACGTGCTGAGCAACTATTAGCATTAGACGATGGGTCATTTATTGCAGAGCTTGAAACGGCTTTTGACAGGAAGCTAGGCCATATTGAATCTGTTACAGCACGCGCGGCTTTCCCGTTGAAATTACAACATGCCGTCAATTACGTGCGTCCACGTTTGGCGCTGATTGGTGATGCGGCGCATACTGTGCATCCTCTGGCGGGCCAGGGAGTGAATCTAGGGTTTATGGACGCAGCCACGTTATCTGAAGTGTTGACGAATGTAATTGATGATGCTAAATCGGGTCATGCGGATATTGGTGCTTATACATTGCTTCGAAAATATGAGCGTTGGCGAAAATCAGATAATTTAGCCATGCTTGCTGCAATGGATATGTTTAAAAGAGTGTTTGGCAATAATTTGCCGATTGTTCGTTGGATCAGGAATACAGGTTTGACGATAACACAGAAGACAGATCCATTAAAAAATATTATTATGCGGCATACAATGGGATTGACCGGCGATTTACCCGAACTGGCGAAGCCGGGTTATTTGTCGAAGTATGTGAATCAAGACACGAATATTGGCGGAGTTGTATGAAGCTATGTTGTATATATCTATGTTTTTTGTACCTACGTTGTTTCTAACTAAGTTGTTTCTAAACTACGCAGGTTACAGATCTGTTGATTGACAAAATATTACTGGAATATCATCGTGAAGTTAATTGAAAATAAAATTTTATATCGAAAAATCAATACTTCTATAAAAGCTTCTATAGAAGCTTTTATAGGTATAGGAACAACCATAAATTTGTATAGCAGGTTTCTAGTCGTTTTTGTTGTTATTTTGCTATCCGCATGTGCCCCTGTCCCGATAAAAAAATCGCCGCCTTTTTGGCCTAAGCCACCCGATTTACCGCGCTTTATATTTGAAACCTCGCTACGATCCGAATCGAGTGTTATTCGACTGACAAAGCAGGAAAAATTTCGAAATATTGTTACTGGTGCAGATAAACAGAAATTAATTGCTTACGAAAAACCCTATGATATCGCCGCTCGAAATGGCCGTGTGGTAGTATCTGATACGATGGTGAATACTTTGGTCATGTTTGATTTGGCCAATAACCGTTTGCGTCGTATTGGACACCTTGATCAGGGTCGATTAGTTAGCCCTTTTGGCGTGGCGATGGATTATTTGATGAGAATCTATGTCGCAGATTCAACTGCCAAAACGATCAATATTTATGATGAAGTCGGGTATTTTCTGGGCAGTGTCGGCGATTCAACAACATTAGTGAGACCCATTGATGTTGCCGTGAATCCTACCGGTGATCGAATTTATGTGGTCGATTCGGGTGGTATCGAAAGTATAGATCATCGTGTAGTTGTGTTTGATCGCGAAGGAAATGTTGTTAATACAATTGGCACACGTGGCGGGGATGACGGTAATTTTAATTTACCAAGATCAGCGGCTGTAGCGCCTGATGGTACACTTTATGTGTTAGATGCGGGCAATTTTAGAGTGCAAGTATTCGATCGTAACGGTAAATTTTTGCGTAAATGGGGGAAAGTAGGCAGAGGTCTTGGTAATTTTTCGCGGCCGCGCGGTATAGCAATAGACGATGATGGAAATGTTTATGTCACCGATGCCGGGTTTCGAAATTTTCAAATATTCAATCCCCAGGGTCAACTGCTAATGTGGATTGGTGGCTCGAGTCTGCACGACTTGCCAGGAGAGTTCGCCATGCCGGCAGGCATCGCGATCGATGAGACAAATCGTATATACGTTGTTGATCAACTACATCGAAAAATAGACGTAATACGCCGACTATCAGAGGCGGAAGGCGAACGCATACTGCAGGAAAACCTAAGGTTGATGGCGGCGCCCGTCAAGGTGTTACCGGCTAAAGCTGGTGCTAATAAGGTAAACGAACCCGCGAAAGAAATAATTTCGGAAAACCCCGATAAACAATCCAATAAACAACGCACTGAGCAATCCCCTAAACAACAGATATCACCTGCTGGTGTTGACGATGAAACGACAAGCACGTCATCGGAAAAAACAAGCTCAGAAGAATTGATTAAAGAAGAAACGTTACCAGTTGAATCTGGTGAGAATAAGATAGATGAACCCGCGAAAGAAATAATTTCGGAAAACCCCGATAAACAATCCAATAAACAACGCACTGAGCAATCCCCTAAACAACAAGTATCACCTGCTGGTGTTGACGATGAAACGACAAGCGCGTCATCGGAAAAAACAAGCTCAGAAGAATTGATTAAAGAAGAAACGTTACCAGCTGAATCCAGCGATGACGTGACAGTTGGCCAGCCAGAAGAAAAAAATGATAATTAAGTCTGTGTTTTAACTTCAACTGCAGCTCTACTTATCAAAGACGATAGACACACGATGTACGCATATGAATTCAAACTACACGCTGAATTAGAAGACACACACTGGTGGTTTAAGGCGCGGCGCAATATTATTTTAACATTGCTATTACGATTTTCACCTATAGATGTAAAACATGTTGTGGAAATTGGTTGTGGCACCGGCGGAAATCTCAAGCTTTTGGGGCGCTACGTCGATAAAGTGACAGGTGTCGATGTGTCCAGTGAGGCGATTGAATATGCCAGGGAGCGGGTAAATGGTGATATGTTGTTGGGTGATTTTCGCCAGGTGTTGAAGGACAAATGGAGCAATATCGATGTCGTATTACTTGCTGATGTACTGGAACATGTCGAAGATGATGTCAATTTTCTAAGTGACATTATTGAGGCAATACGACCGGGGGCGCTCATCATTATTACGGTACCTGCCCACAAAATATTATGGAGTAATCATGATGTTGCTTTAGGGCATAAGCGTCGTTACCAAGTCAATACGCTTAATAATTTGTGGAATAATAGGCCGGTAAAGAAATTATTTTTTTCACCATTTAATTTTATTTTATCACCATTGGTGTTTTTAAACAGATTATTGCTATCCAGAGCTAAAAATACTCAACAAAGTGATTTGCATGAGCATTCTGTTATTGTTAACTCATTACTGTTTTTTTTATTTAATCTGGAAGGCAGGTGGATGCGTAAATTGGCGTTACCCTGGGGTTGCAGCTATGCAGCTGTATTAAAAAAAATATAATCACAATAAAGAGTTCATATGACGTGTGAATTATCAATAATAATACCGGTGCTAAATGAGGAAGAAAACATTGAGCTGGTGTTTTCAAGAATAAAAAAAGTGATGGACAAGGTAGGCATCACTTTTGAGTCCATATTTATCGACGACGGATCAACGGATAATACGTTGGACAAAATAAAAAATTTGGCAGCAAATAATACCAATATTCGTTATACCAGTTTTAGTCGAAACTTTGGCCATGAGGCAGCTTCCAGTTGCGGGTTTAAAATGGTTGAGGGTAGGGCTGCGGTGCTCATCGATGCAGATTTGCAGGATCCACCCGAAGTTATTCCACAGCTTTATGATAAATGGAAGGAAGGATATGAAGTAGTTTATGGGCGTCGTAGCAGTCGACGAGATGAAACCACCGTTAAAAAACTGTCTTCATTTCTTTTTTATCGAATCTTGCGTATTTTTTCAAATGTACCTATTCCGACGGACGTAGGCGATTTTCGTCTGGTGGACCGAAAAGTGGTTAACCTGTTTAATGCGTTACCGGAGCGTAACCGGTTTGTACGTGGCATGTTTTCCTGGATAGGGTTCAAACAAACTGCGGTGGAGTATGAGCGTTCTGCGCGAATCGCGGGTAAAACCAAATACAATTATTTTAAGCTTACGTTGTTGTCGATTGATGCATTGGTGAGCTTTAGTCTGGTTCCATTGCGTATTTGTATTGCGTTTGGATTAATTATCATGGTTTTGAGTTTTTGTATTACCATTGTGATTGCATTGCAACGTTTGGTATGGGACTTGAATATTCCAGGTTACGCGTTAATGACATCGGGCATGTTTTTTCTTGGTGGTGTTCAGCTTATTTTTTTAGGTGTGCTTGGTGAATATATCGGTAAAATCTATAAACAGGTTCAGGGTCGGCCGTTGTATGTTGTGGGAGAAAGTAGTGATGTTATTGTATCGGGCAATTCTGTAGCAGCTCCTGCATCAACAGTCGATTGATGAGGTATTATTAAAATCCGTAGGACCTATTTTTTTAATTTCAAGGCTTCTTGTTGATAGAAAGCAGCCTTATTCCTGTCTCTCAGGTTTTGGTATATTACCGAGAGATTATACGCTGCTTCATAATTAGTTTTGTCTGCTCTATATGCTTTTTCATAGAATGAACGTGCTGCCTGAAAATCTTTTCGGGACCAGGCGTTGTTACCCAGGCCGACCAATACTGTAGAGCGGTTGGGTGCTATATTGTAGGCCTTTGTATAAAATTCGGTGCTTTTTGCGACATCCCCACTAAGGCCGTAAATCAAACCAATGTTTTCCAATGCGCTTACCCTGGTGGGTTTGTCACCCAGCTCAATGGTTTTTAAATAGTATTCGATCGCTTTCTGGTTTTTATTGTTACGTTGGTAATAGGTTGCCAAGCCCGCTACGGGGCCGGCATGTTTCGGAGTTACCGCCATTGCATGGCTATAAAAAGTATATTCGTTTTGCCATGTTCGGTTTGCATACAACGTTAAGAAAGAAAACATTAATAGGATACCACTGCATGTGACGATAGTTGTTTTTTTATGACGAATGTAAATGGATTCAATTAGCTGCGGCACCACAAATGCTAGTCCGATAGAGGGCAAATACAAATATCGAATGGAAAAATTTGGTTCCGTGTAAAAGGCAAGTGAAAGAGAAGGCAGCAAGGTGAAACCAAACCAGCACGCAGAAAAAAGCATAAGCCTGTCTGTGAATTTTCTTTTGATAACAAACCAGGCTGATGCCAGCAGTATCGCAATTGTGAAAATAGCTCCCCATAATTGTAAAATTCCATTTTCCGGTACCGCGTAATAATAGTTGAGGGGCCACGGAATAAAGAGCAATTTTATGTATTCACCGACAAATGAAAACAGGTGAAACACGCCCGTCATTGAGAAACTAGTTAATGCAATCGTTGAACCTAACGCTATTTTTCTGATAATAAAATAAACTATCAAAACAAGGAAAAATAACCCGATATAAAAAAGAGTGGGTTTATGGTTCAGTCCTTGTCCTTGTTCATTGCCCAGAAAGGCTGAGTGAGCCACCATTACGAAAGGCAACATTACGGCCACTTCTTTCGATAATAATGCCAATACGAAAAACATCAGCGATATCGCTAAATACAGGCGATTTGCTGCTGTGTTCTGAATCAGAGACAAGTGTTTAAGATAAAAAAGAAAAGAACTCAATATAAAGCAGGTCACTAGTGGGTCAGTAATACCCGCGATCCAGCCTATAGATTCAACACGTACAGGGTGTAATGCAAAGAATAAGCTGGCGAAAACGGCGAGCAGCGGTGAATTGGTTTTACTCAGGCGAATAACCAGAAAAAAGACTAAAACAGTATTAACAAGGTGCAGTGCCAGATTAAGCGCGTGAAAACCAAAAGGTGAATTCCCAAATGATTGCTTAGCCAAGTAAAGGGTTAGCAAAAAAACAGGTCGATAAAGAAACGTATCCTGTTCGCTACCGATATCTGTATTTTTCCATACGCCGGATGAAAAATAATCGGAAATATAGCGTGCACTGTCCAGTTTCGAATTTTCGGCGATAACGGGCCAATCGTCCATGACAAAATCATTTGATAAGCCGTTGAAATATACGGCTGTTACAATCACGACAAGAGCAAGAACGGGTTTAGCGTAGTTATTTAACATGTGTATATACTAGTATAGGACACTACACTAGGTGCTCAGCCCTAGTTGTTTTATATCCTGACGAATACACACCATGAACCCTGTCTCGCCCCGGATTTAGCTCTGTGTATTTTGTATTTCTCATATTAAGTAATGTAGTCTACACGCATACAGGCAATTACAAAGTGAAATAGAGTTGATTAAGTCGGCCACTAATCACCGTGTAGCCCAAGTAATCGGAATAATAATTTCGCTTCCCCTTGTCCAAACAGTTCTTCTTTATATTCAGACCAAATTAGATTAGTACGTTGTGTGTTACCAAGTGCGAAATTGGCTAGCATGGATGAGGCAACCAGGTATTTTTTTCTTGTTAGCGTTAAATCTCGCGAATCGGCCAGCAATAGATTGGATAAGTTTGAAATTTTATTTGCATTACGATCGTTCATCGCCTTTGTAAAGTCAAACCAAAGCATTTCTCTTGAGTTCCAGTTGCGTAAACAAGGCCCTGATTCAAATGTACTCCAGATCGATCTTAATTCAGATGGTCTGAGATAAGGTGTTAATTTTAATGCAGCACCAAACAGCACATATATTTTGTCCCCGTGTTGGGGAACGATGCACTCTAGCATTAATCGTTTTAGCTCCTCTGCATCATCTCTAAATTTTAGTGGATCGCTAACGGGGGTAAACAATGATCTGCCACCAATCAAATAGTCGCGCAAAACAGTAGCCTCCTGGGCGCTTTGGCTTAATTTAAAGTTTTTAGTCGCAGTGAAATTAGAATCTGTCCAGTCAGGCTGGGTTACTCCCAATAATTCCAACGCCGGAACAGGTTCGGCCGCTAATGAGATGAGATCAACTGCGTCCTTACCTATGAAGCGAACGCGGGCAGCATTTTGATCAAGTACCGGATAATAATCCGAGTTCGGGGCGATGTTATAATCATTTAGTAAAGGTAAATATATTGATTGGTTACCAATTTTTCGTAATAAAATATCCTGCATATTATAGATATTAATTCTTTGTAGAACTGATGCAAGATGTTCATTGGTAAACAGACGATTATCCAGTTTCGGTATTTCATCACTCAGTTTTGCGACGATCAACATGTCGCCTTTGTTAGCGGCGTAAACATCATAATAATCAAAATTGGCGTTGAGCGCTTTTAAAATTGAAACGACAAGTTCGAGGTCGATTTCATATAACTGTATCCATTGTAAAAAAAGACCATCCTTGTTCAGATGGCGTTTTATAAGTTTGTAGAATTCATCGGAGAATAACCCGGATACACCGCTCACCCAGGGGTTGGATGGTTCAGAAATGATAATATCGTAATTTTTGTTATTAGAAGAAAAAAAGGTTTTTGCGTCTTCAATATGAATATGGCTACGTGGGTCTGTATACACAAGTTCATTTCTTGGACGAAAACCTTGTGCGATGTCGACCATGGCCTGTTCAATTTCGATAGTATCGACTCGCTCCACTGATTTAGCCTGAAGCGCGGCATGCGAAGTCAGGCCGGAGCCGAATCCGATGTTGGCGACAGTTTTTGCATCCGGGTGAAGTAATAAGGGTAGCGCAGCCGCTAGAATCATGGTTGATTCATCTGCCGTACTTTTTCCACCGGGTTTCATGTTGATCGAGGCATCCGTTTTTCCATTGGTGCGAATTGAGATCAGTCCGGCCTTTTTGCCCGTGAGGGCAATGCTGGCCGTTTTGCCATCTTTTTGGGCCAGAATGTCAGCATTGTCTTTAGTCAGAAACTCGCCAGTTCGATAAATACCTGACGCCATTTTATATGGATCCAGATTCACGAATAACAGGGTGCATAGGATACCTGTCATACTGATAGCCGTTGCAAATGAGGGTATTCGGATTGTGTTGTATGCACCCACGTACCAAAGCAAAGCCAAACCGATAATAATATCAATAGCGGATCCAAATATAATCAGACCCTTGAGACCCAGTAGCGGCATGGCAATATGTACCGCGATTAAAATACCGACTATCGCGCCGATTGTGTTGGTGCTGTATATGGCGCCTATACTCTTTTCACCAAAACCTGCCTTGATAAGGGAAAAAGTCAGTAATGGCAAGGTCATGCCCGCACAAAATGTTGTCGGTAACATAATGGCCAATGCGATAGTATGGCTGGACAGGTTAAAAAGAGTGTAACCGGCGTCTGTTTTGTCCAGCGTGCTAAGCAGCCATCGCATAACATTAAAACTATTGCCGTATAAAAGCAGGGTGGAAAGAGCAAATAACCCCATCGCTATTTGCACCCACGCGAGGAATCGTATCGGTTTTTTTATTTTATCAACGCGTTTTCTTAACCAGAAGCCACCCAAAGCCAGGCCGAAAATAAATGCGCTGAGCATTAATTCAAATGCATTTGTTGAACTGCCCAGCACAAGGCTTAACATTCTTATCCAGCCGATCTCGTATATGAATGAGGCCATACCTGTTAATAGCGAAACTGTGAGCAGCATGAGATAGAATGTATTATTGCCTGATTGTGGTGCTTCAACACTTGGGGATTCAATGACAGGAGCGGGTTGTTGTTCGCGCGCTAGCTTCCATACGATAGCAGCAATCAGGATATTTATAACGCCTGCAAATATAATTGTTCCCGGTAGCCCGAGGTATTTGACCAGAAAGAATCCACTTGTTAAAACGCCGATCGCGCCGCCAATACTGTTTGTAAAATAGAGTATTGATATTGAATAACCTGGGGTACCAGGAAAGCGTCTGAGTATGCCGGCGCTCATTAACGGAAATGTCATACCTAACAAGATGGACTGCGGCAGAATTAATAAGGTTGCCATGCCCCATTTGTATAAGTTGACAGCAGAAACATTATTTATTTCAGGTACAACGGTGAAAAAAGAAAAATCGATGAACTGCACAAAAAGGGGATGAAATAAAATGGCGGAAATGCCAACGATGCCTTCTGCAACTGCATAGACTAATAACAGATTTTTCCACTTTCCAGAATACTGACTACAGAACCATGCCCCAATCGCCATCCCCCCCATGAAGATGGCGAGTACCAGTGTTTGTGCGTAGGCGGCATGACCCAGAAACAGTTTAAGGTAATGTGTCCATATTGATTGATAAATTAAACCTGAGAAGCCTGAAATAGCAAATATAAAAAAAAATATCTTTTGGCGACTGCTTAGTTCCACATAACTGCTCCCGAGCACGTGTGATTCACGATGCGCAATTCTAGCATAATATTTTATTTGCCAATGAGGTGCTTATAGCAAAGATACGGTGTGAAGAAATTCAATCAAAAAAATGCTTGTTGGTTTTTACTTTCATCGAAATAGTTTAACAAAATGAAGGTGGTATTTTAGCGTATGATACAGCCATCCGTGGTGGGCTTATATTGGACGACAATCAGGAGCTTGCTGGGGGGAATCTATTTGAGTAAATAATAGTCAATAATTAATGGATGGGGATATGGGTAGATCTGTAATATTGAGGTATTCAATACCTGTATTGGTTTTTGGGTTGGTTTTCGTGTTTCATACTTACCCTATGGGCTTAAGTGACTATTGGTGGCATATGAGTTCGGGCAGGTGGATATGGGAGAATCTTTCTATACCGGCTGTTGATTATTTTACCTACACAGTTCCCCAGGATGATAACATTCGCCGTGTTGTGATTCTTAAAGCCTATTATCTTGGGCAATTATCATTTTATTTTATTTATTCCTGGTTCGGTATTTGGGGCTTGCTTTTTTATAAGGCGGCGTTATTAACGTTGCCATTGTGGTTATTATGGCGTTATCTTTGCTACAAAAAAGTAGAACCTGCGGTGGGACTTATATTGGTTGCGCTGCTTCCATTTCTGTTTTATCGATTTGATGAATTGCGGGCAGTAGTTTTTTCCTTCATTGGTGCGATTGCTTTATTATTTTTAATCGAAAAATTTATAGATAGATTGAAATTAGATCAATCTTTGCGGCTTTATTATTTTTTATTGCCACTGACAATGCTGTTATGGGCGAATTTACACCGTGGCTTTTTGATTGGCTGGGTATTATTGACTGGTTTTTTATTTTTTGAAACGCTTAAGTTTATTCGAAAAAGCAATTCGTTGGATTCTGCTTCATATAAAAAAATGGTTATTGTGTTTTTAGTGTCTATTTTTATATCGTTGCTTAATCCCAATGGGTTTAATCCGGTTATGGCCAATTTTTCTGAATTGGGTGGCCCCTTTGTTAATGTGGTTGATGAATTTTTCCCACTTTGGAAATATTCAACTTTATATGATGCGCAATTTCTTTTTTATGGTTGTCTTGCGCTCTCTTTGTTTGGCATCTATTTTATGATTCGCGCCTGGCGCGTATTAAATCCCGCACATCTCATTCTGATGCTGGGATTTATCTATCAGGGATTTAGTACCTACAGATTCAGCTATTTTCTCGCGGTAATGGTGCTGGCGCTTGCTTCCCCCTATTACAGTGAGGCGAGTCGTCAAATTAGAATGGCTGCGCCTCGCCTTGTTGCCGTTATGCTGCTTGCTGCTGTAATAATATTGGCGTATTTCAGTTCGCAGCGAACAGCAATTGCCCGCAGTCCATGGGAAAACGCATATATGCCTATCGGTGCTGCACAGTTTATAGTGGACAAACGTCCGCCCGGGCATATATTCAATGCGTTTGAATATGGAGGATACCTGGGTTGGAAGCTGTACCCCAAAGATAAAATATTTATCGATCAGCGAAACCTGGATTACGCGGTTTATGAGGAATATGGAAAAGCCAGAAATGGAAAATATCAAGCCGTCTTTGATAAATATGGTATTAATACCGTCGTTTTCTATATAGCTCAACCTGTTCTGAATAAAATGCCGCCCATTGTTGCCAAATTGTTATATGACAAAGATTGGCAAGTTGTTTATGTTGATGGCAAGTCTATTGTATTTGTGCAAAGCGATATGACATCAGGACTTGATATATTAAATAAAAATCGTGTGATTGAATTTATCAATAAATTGTTTACTTAAAAATTAAGTCAGAATCGTGATAAAAAGCCTTATCCAACTAATACGTCCTGCGCATTGGGTGAAGAATTTGTTTGTGTTTGTGCCATTGGTGTTTTCAGGCGCATTTACAAAAATTGATGCAATAATAGATGCCAGTTTGGCGACGTTGATGTTTTGTTTTGCTGCTTCAGCAATTTATATTATCAATGACATTCATGATATTAAGGTTGACAAGCAACACGTTAATAAATCGAGAATACGACCGTTGGCCGCCGGGGTATTATCAATTAAGGCGGCGATAGTAACGTTGGTCTTGTTATTGCTTGTGACCGGTGTTGGCGGTTATCTGCTATTTCCAGAAGTGTTGTTTGTTATCCTGGGGTATATCAGTTTAATGGTCGCCTATACTTATATATTAAAATATCAGCCTATACTCGATATTTTTACGATTGCAATTGGTTTTGTATTGAGGATTTATGCGGGAGCAATCGCTATCGACGTGCCGGTATCTCCATGGACCTTCGTGACAGCGCTGTGTTTGGCGTTGTATCTGGCTGCTATTAAACGCCGACAGGAACTGATTTTACATGGTTCGCGCTCGCGTCCGGTACTCAAGCATTATAGTGAATCGTTGATATCACGGTATGCTGAAATATCGGCGACTGGCGCGCTGGTTTTTTATAGTATGTATGTCTTATCAACGCGGCCGGAGTTGATCTTGACTATTCCTGTTGTACTTTTTGGTTTGTTTCGATACTGGTATATTGTAGAAACGTTCGAGTCGGGCGAGTCACCGACAGATGCAGTATTGAAAGATGTTCAGCTTTTATTAACCGTGCTGATTTGGATTGTCGTGTCTGCAGCGTTGATTTGGCTTAACTCTTAATTTAATCGCTCTTAATTTTTCTTAATCGGGCTTGCCGTTTATGGATTTGGGATACCTAATATTGCCTTTTATTACCTGGCTGATTGCGGGTAGTACTAAGTTTATAATTAGCAGCATTCGCGCCCGTCAATTAGCCTTTAACAGGATAGGTTATGGCGGCATACCGAGTAATCACAGTGCCATTGTTAGTGCTATGGTGGTGTTAATTGCACTTCGGGAGGGGGTCAGTAATCCGATTTTTGGCATTGCTGTTACGTTGGCGTTTATTGTCATTATGGATGCGGGTGGGCTTCGTCAGCATATTGGTTCTCATGCGCAAGCGTTGAATATACTGTCGAAACATCAGAGAGATGGGGCCAGATTGCGTGAAAATATTGGACACAGCAAAATTGAAATTATAGCGGGCATTATTGTGGGGATAGGTTCGGCGTGGTTAGTTAATAGTGTAAGTGGCTGATTGTGGCAGATGCAGGTAGGACGCGGCTACAATTTGAGTCGGCTAAATAATTTGCGTTTGACGCCAACTATTACTGACCTGGACCCCATTGAAATGGGGAGGGAGTGCTAAATGATATTTTTTATCTTCGTTTTCGAATTTTATTTATGTAATTTATTTATTTATAGACCTAAATCCAAAATAATTTAAAGTTATATCGGTTTTGGATTATGTTATATAAGTCCCTGTAAAGCATCAAATTACCAGCAGAACGCTTCGTGTTGCTCAATAAGTATCTAATTCTAATACGTATTCTATCTTAGTTGTTAAGCCCAGTGTGTTTGACACGTTGTCTGTGGCTATGGTACAAATACCACTAGTCGCGCATAATCTATAAAAGGAATAAGCCCGACCAGAAGGAATTTGTACGTGTTTGTAGTACGGTGAGCGTTGTTCGTTTTGTTATACGTATAAAGGTTTGGCAACTTACATTTGTCGGGATGACATAAAGCTCTATTTTTCCGGCGTTGTTACATTTAACGGTGAAATTAGAAGGGGGTTACATATGAATTTTAACAGCCACAAGAAACTTGCTGCGTCTCTCGGGGCAGCAGCAGCAATGATGGTGGTAAGCTCGGTATCAGCCGCGCCTATCGACAGTATTGCAGAGTCCTGGCACAATCTGGGCGCCGGTAACTCGAAAGGGGTTACACCTAACGGTGGCTCGCCAGCTAACTTTTCTCCTGCAACGGGTGAAATTTGCGTGTTTTGTCATACTCCACATGGTGGTGATGCTTCAGCAGCTGTTCCTATCTGGAACAGATTTATTTCTGCACCACCGACCTATACTCGATATTCAGACCTAGGCACAAGTACATTTGATGCTGCCGAAGCCCCAATCGGTTCTGTCACACTGGGTTGTTTATCTTGTCATGATGGTACACAAGCCATTGACGCATTGTTAAACGCGCCAGGTTCGGGTAACTATACTAACCCCGAAGAAGGTATTCTACCTCCACTAATTGGTTTTGCTGGTGATGACCAAGTTGGCGGTAAATTGAAAGCAGGTATCGTTCAGAATCTGGGTATTGATCTTAGGAATGACCATCCGGTCAGTATGCAATACGGTGGTGGTGGTATCCTTGAGGGTTCAACAGTTTCGACAGTTGACGCAGATTTCAGACTACCCATCGAGGAGAAATTGGCAGGGGGAACAGGTGCGACTGTCTGGTATATTCCTGCTGAAATAACGGCGTTAGAGATTGATGCGACGCAGTATGTAAATGCCACGTCACTGAAGCCTGATGCGCGTGATCGTCTGGACATCATTCTTTACTCAAGAGGGGGGAATGAAGACGTGGATCCTACAGGAGTTGCAGGTGGAACGCAGCCGTTTGTTGAATGTGGTTCTTGCCATGACCCACATAACGTAGACAATCCTACATTCTTGCGTATTTCAAACACCAATCCTGCTACACCTGGATTCGAGGATTTTGCGAATGGTAATGGTGGTCCGAGCGCATTGTGTTTGACTTGCCACGATAAGTAATAGATATATATAAGCTTAATCTGTTAATAGCTGAACTGCTAATAGCTGAATAAGTATTACAAACTGGCAGTCACTGTGTGCTGCCAGTTTTTTTTTGCGCTGAATTTAATATTTTGTGGACTTATAGAGTGAGAAAATTGAAACACAAGGATAAGGATTGGGTACTGGGGCGTTGTTGTTGCTTGGTCTTGCTCATTTGGTTGAGTTGTACAGGTGTTGCTATTGCAGAAGAAACTGCTACAGAA
>VAPK010477357.1_pt1 | contig 15477 bp, 12 predicted proteins | sample 3395031 | NCBI WGS metagenome assembly VAPK01 (sample SAMN08290443, study PRJNA428436) | hydrothermal vent metagenome | isolation source: Deep-sea hydrothermal vent chimney 1 | place: Pacific Ocean: Juan De Fuca Ridge
AAAATTTAACAGAATTTGATTTTCAGTTCGTATTGCATGCCGGTGTGCTTTTCGATTAATATAAACAAAGTTCTACTAAAACTACATTTCTTACAATAATTGGCTCTACAGGATTTAGAGTGAATTTCTATTAAATTTATTATAAATAGCTGAATTTATTACGTTTATAAGCAAAAAAATATATTTATTGCTTATATTTGCAATTGTTAAAAAACATACTTAAAATAAAAAAAAATGAAATATTTATTATCGATAGTTGCGGTGTTATTTTTTGTGATGGTTAGTTTTGGACAAAGTGACAAGCAGTTTGCAAAAAACCATTCTGGGATTAAAAAAGTAGTTGTTACTGAGGTGTTACAAACTACCTCATATACTTACCTTCATGTTAAACTATATAATGATACAATATGGCTTGCATTACCTAAACTTGATGCCAAAGTTGGCGAATCATATTATTATCAGGGTGGAAATGAAATGCGTAATTTTAAAAGTACACAGCTGAGACGAACTTTCGAATCAATAATATTTTTAGGTGGAGTTATTAAAGTTCAAGATGCTAAGAAGCCTGAGGGTGACTCAAAAGTAAATGTTGATAAGAGTATAATATCGATAGTGCCAATGGAAGGTGCAATTACTATTGCCGAACTTTTTGAAAATAAAGATAACTATAAAGGTAAAATTGTAAATATAAAAGGAAAAGTAATGCAGTTTAGTGAGTCTATAATGAATAGAAACTGGATACACCTACAAGATGGTACCGATTTCGATGGTAATTTTGATTTAATTGCCACTTCGCAAATGCCTGTAAGTATTGGTGATACAGTAGTTTTACAAGGTATAGTAGCACTTGATAAAGACTTTGGATATGGTTATTTCTACAAGCTTATTATGGAAGACTGTAAGGTGATTAAAAAGTAATTTTAGTAGACTCAAAAGTAGTTAAAACTATGTACTTTCGTCCATAGTGGTTTAGTTAGGATAGATTAATTTGCAAACATAATATCAAGTTGGCTATAATACCTTGATTATTTATCATGGCATGTTAGGCAAAGTGCACTACCAACATTTGAAATAACAAGAAGGTAGTCTAAGCCACTCCCGTTATGAACATCGTGACATGAGGCACATTGTAATTTGTTGTTGAAAAGTAAATCGGAAGCAATAGTTCCACCAAGACCAGAAGTTTGAGTTCCAGGATCATAAAGTCCGCCATCAGCAGTTGCCAATGTAGCATCATAAGTAAATGAAATAGGATGGTCGTTTGATAAGTCAGTTCCTAATAATGCGCTTCCACGAACATAACTAGTATTATTGCTAGCTCCACCAAAATTATCAGCAGCAACAGTACCATCATGGCAACTTAAGCATAATTTTGAATTACCATTAGGTTGACCAATTGTCCCGCTACCATCAAATGTAGGTGAACTATAAACTGTAAATGTAGCCTGTGTTAACTCGTGATTCCATAAAGGAGCATCAATACCGGTTACGGCATTGTGAGGTGTATGACAAACAACGCAAGTTTCGTGAGAGGGATTCCATATTTTATTTGAAAAATCATGCGCACTTCCACTTATCTGTGCCATACCTACCTGTACCATACAGGTTAAGAAAATTACTGTTAATACTTTTGTTATTGATTTCATTATTCTATTATTTAACTATTATAAAATTATTTTCACTTTAGTTTAACAATCTCTATGCCTAAGCAGTTGCAATATTTAAATATAGAATGATTCTTAATATGATTGCGGCACGTACATGGACCAATTTGCTGTAATTATGCCAATAATTTTAATACGGCAGAGTAATAAATGGTAGTTTGTACATCTATTTTACGACGTATTAGGGATGTGAATTGTATTAGATTATCAGTGATTAGGAAAGAGTGTTACAACTTTTGAAAAATTGTAAGTCGCAGATATACAGTATTATAAATGCATCAGGATCGTGTTTGTTAAGATATCAGTTAGCAACGTGAAAAAATAACAATTAATTTACAGTAGAATGAGTCGTCATTTTTTGTTTCGTAAAACAATTTGCCGGGAACTAAAAATATAATTTACTCAAAAGCGAGAAGCTTTTTTATTACTAATTTTAGTTAATTATTTATTGATAAATAATTAACAATAAAAAATTATTGGGGATAAATGATAAGAATAGAATACTGAAAATAGAGTTGAAATGTGGTATGTAACCCAATTGGGTAAAGATTTTGGTTACGGCTACTATTATAAGGTAATACTATAAGACTGTGAGGTAGTTAAAGAGTAATTTTAGTTTGGATGAATTAAGTTACAAACTTAATCAAGTTGTAAATTCAAATCTTGTATTTATCATATATTTCTTTTCTTACCGGACAATCACAGTACACTCTTTCGCTTACTTTTTTTTGGTATGAGCAGTATTGGTTGTCGGCACAAAGAATAAAATGGATATCGTCGTCGTAGCACGACAACACTTGGCACACATCGCTTTTTGTACCTGCAAGGCAAGAGAATTTTTTTTTACAGTTTGTGGCAGCCTGCATAATTTTGTTGCTAATAAATACCTTTCCCATCTGTTTAAGTTTGTGTTACCAATCAGTGTCAAAAATAATATAAAAATCTAAAGTAATCAGCAAAATGATTGCGTTTATAAACAATTTTGGATTCGCTCCATTTTTTGTTGTGTAAAATCAGGCTATTATTAACAAAATAGGCTAATTTACAGATGATAACTATTTGATTAATAGATTAGTATTAAATCTATATATGTTTACTTTTGCTCTATCAAATCTACATAAATTGGATAAGGATAAAATCATAATTGAATTGCCACCTGAAAAAAAAGAACTTATAACTTTTCAAAATAGATTAAAAAAACACAAAGAATATTTGCTTGAATTATTTTATCGGCATGAAGTACCATTAGACAATAATGCTTCAGAGCGAGCAATTAGAAATATAAAAATAAAACAAAAAATATATAGGCAATTTAATTCAACCAATGGTGCTTTTAGGTTTGCGGTGCTACGTTCAATTACAGATACTGTCCTGAAAAATAAATTAAATATTTTAGAATCATTAGATTTTATTGCTAACCTTCAGACTGATTAGTAACAATAAATACTAATTATGCCAAAAATTTTCCAATGATAAAAAAATGCTAAGATTTAGCGATTATATACTTTCTTGCTATGGCATCCTGTTAAGCATGAGCCACCTGTTTCAGTTGCTATATAGGTAATAGGCATTCGCCAACTTCCAAACATTACTTGTTTGGAAATAAGATGTTCATTTTCAGAGCCATGCATATCATGACAATCTATACAATTTCTAGCTTTTTCACCATTTATATGTAAATTATGTAGATTATGATTACCATTTCTGAAGTTAGTAGCCGTAGTAGTGGTTTTTAGCTCTATTAATTCGGGGTCATGACATGTAAAACAAATTGCAAAATTATCAGGGTTTGCTGATGTATAAGTTCCTGAAGGGAACACATCAACAAGTAAATATGGATAAACCGATGTATGTGGTGAGTGGCAGCCAGAACAACCATTTAATTCGATGGCAGCATGTACCGATTTACCTTTTTTTACTTTCTTTTTTATATTGCTGAGTTTACGTTCGTTGTTTGTATAGGTTCGATAATGACAACTTAAGCAGAGGTCAACATTTTCTTTAATTAGAAACATATCTTGGTTTGATGCGTGTGGAGAATGGCAACCAACACATGTATTTTTAGCTGTTAAAGCACCATGAACAACCGGTTGAGTTTTCATTGCCTCGTTAACGTCGTCATGACACTCAAAGCATAGATCCTGTGTTTTAAAATCGAGTAGATTTTTTTCTTTCGAGCCATGAACCATGTGGCAGTTTCTACAATCATCTTCAAAGGGTGGATGAATATTTTTCTCATTCATTTCTTGTTTTTCCTTATCGTGGCAAGAAAAGCAAAGGGCAGGCATTGGTTTTTGAAGGAGTAACCTATTTTTAGACTGATGTGGATTATGGCAACTTACACAATTCCCATCGCTCACAGGCTTGTGCTTGTTTTTATGTAATGCAATTTCCTCATCGTGGCACTCGAAGCAAAGACTTGAAACAGGGTTTGCAAGCAGTAGATGCTCATACTGGCTGCTATGGGGCGAATGACACATCATACATTCTCCACCTTCGAATGCTGCATGAACATATTTTTCTGAAGCTTCTTCATGGCACATAAAGCATAACCCCGGGATATCATCAGTAAGCTTAAATCCTCTTCCGGAATCACCGGGGTGTTTATTGCCGGTTTCTTCATGACAATAGTCACATGCCTCTTCGGCCGGAGGATGAATTGTTTGACCTTCTAAAATAGTTTTATGACAATCGATGCATGTTTTTTTTTCACCTTCTGGTTTTGCATAAATGATTGTTTGTCCAGAAACGCAATATAATAGTAATATTATCAAGGTTTTATGCATATTGTTGGTTTTAAAAGATTCGTGCAACACTAAAGTGAGCACCGTTAAAATCAGTTTTATTGAGGTTGAGATAGTTTCTTTTGTAAACATCAGCCCCAATACTAATATTAATTTTCCTAATGATTATTGTTAATTCCGTTCCTGCAGTAAGATAGTCGAGGTTAATCTGATAGCCTTTTTGATTATGATACCCAAACTCCATGTTCAGCTTCATTTTAGAATTAAAGCTGTAAGCCATCCTGCCCGATACACTGGCATACATTTCTTCAACCCTGTTTCCAATTTTGAAGTAGTATCTAACATTTCCCATGAGTGAAAACAGTATCTTTTTACTAAATCGCCAGTTAAGATTCATAAATAATCTGAGTAATTCGTATGGAATTATATTGCTTTGGTAGTTATCATACTCAGCGCCCATTTGACCAATACCAATATTCAATCGTACGCCATATACATTATTTAAATAGTAGTTCAATGCTACCAGTTCGGTAGATATAGCATCATTATAATCTTGTTTGCCCCATCTGTAATATAATTCTAAAAACCTATTAAACATTAGCATGCTAATAAAAAATGTTTGGCTATTGGATTTGTATTTGTAATCGCCGGTGAGCATAGAAGTGTAGTCGACAAAAATATCAGCATTATCAGGAATCAATCCTCCCGGGATACGTACTATCTCAACATAATCATTTTGTGGGTATAGTAAATAATCAATATTTAGTTCGTAAATAAGAGTTCCTGTAAAATCTTTAACAACAATCGTTTTAAGCAATACAAAAGGCTGATCGAGTAAAGTTATTTTTTCATCCGTCAGCTTATGTTCTTCGTTCACAATAATATATGGTGAAGGGTCGCCGTGGCGAGAATAGTTGCGGTGAATAATTGAGTAGGAAAGATTTAATTGTCCCAAAAGTGTTTTTTTTGTATAAGAAAAATCGAAGCCGACTCTAAAATCATTTTCACGAAAATTATTATGCTCACTTTTTGATATGTCAGTAAACATGCTTGTTGATAAACTTTTGTATAACTGATGGTCGGCATTAAAACTAAAACGATGTTGATCTTGCCATGTAATTAAATTTTGGGTATCATAATAATTATAGGCAGCTCTTAATTCTAAATTATTGAGTAGATGACCTGTGATATTTGTAGTTAACTGAAACCTGTTAAGATCGCTGATACCCGATTGATTATTATTAGATAAAAAATAGTTCAAAAAGAATACATTATTGCTATCCAAAGGGATGCTGCTATTTAAAGTTAAAAAGTTAATGGTATTCTCGAGCGTAAGATTAGTAAATGACTGCCTGTTAATGTATTTATTGTAAGAATATGTAAAACGGTGCTTATCATTGGTAAAAAATGATTTAGTAAACTGCAAATTAACATTTCGTTGCCAATACGAATATTTTCTTTTGGTTTCTATTTCTTCCTGGTCCCAACCACCTTCCTGGAAACTAAGAGAAAAAGGGAATGCTCTGCTTTTATAAAAGAAGGTGCCTCCAAAATATTTCCTGTTTGTAAGCGAATTAGTGAAATTTTCGCGTCGAATATAACTTTTGTTCATATTAATAAACAGGCTAAGTGTTACTATTTTATCCTGAAAAAAAGTTGTTCTAAGATTAAACATCTTGAGGGTTCTAACATCTGATCTATCTGGTATTGTTGTGTATTGAGCATCTGTAATTTCGGGGTTGTATTCACCTTTGAAGTCAATTTGCAATAAACTTGGGTGAACCACAAAGCTCTTCGATTCAAGCATAAAGCCACCGGCAAGCATTGTGCCTGTTATCCTATCATCAATACCATTTTTATACTGTCGCATCTGGTTACGATAATATCCGGTAACACTTAGTACTCCTGATAGCGATTGTTGATTCCACAGCCTGTATTGGTCTTTTATACTTTGACCAAGCAGGGTCTCGGATATTAATATTAGCAGAAATATTGATTTTATAGTTTTCAATGCTTCTGCTTTATTAGTTAAGGATATATCTGTCATCACCACCATGTGGATTATGGCATTCTATACAATCTGCATCTTCAATATCTTCATGCACATCGTTTTTTAGCACATCCTTTGAGTTATGGCAATAGTAGCATAATTCCTGTCCGGTACGCTTAAGCAGATGATCATTTTTGCTTTTGTGCGGATCGTGACATTCTGTACAGAAACCTCCGTCAACTGGTCCATGTAATACTGGGTATAGGTCTTTAAAGTCTTCGTGGCATTGGTAACATACGGCAGGCATGGGTTCAATTAATTTGCCCATTACATTTTTGTCGTGACAATTTTCGCATTCTTTGTCAAGATATGGTGGATGAAATACAATATCTATTTTTTGTTGAACATCGGGGATACGATTGTTTGCTATTGCTACTAATCTAAGTGAGTCTGCACCGGCAATGCTGTCAATAATATAGCGATTCGGGACACCATCAAAAAAAATTGAAAGCACTTTGTAATTCGACCGTGGTGAGCATGCAGAAATAAAATATATTATGACAAAAAAAAACAGGCAACCAGTATAGTAATACCGGAATGCATATCATAAGATTTATTATTTCGGATCCACATAACCATATACATTAACTTTGTTTGGACCAAACTGATTTGTGATAAAAATAAGATACTTTAACTCAAAGCTTTTGTCAACGTACGGTCTGAAAAAGTCAAGATTGTTATAATCAATAGTAACTTTTGCCGGCAACCATAATCCTTTTTGTGTTTCGGTGGCACCACCAAAAAACATAAGTAGTTTGCCATCTTTATCAAAAATTTGTGCGTTTTCGAACCCTGCATCAACCACATATAAATTTTCATCCCTATCTACGGCAATACCTTTTGGGCGAACAAACTGACCTATGCTACGACCAAATGAACCTAATGTCCGAATAAACTCACCATCGTGTGTATAAAGTTTTATCTGGAATGCACCAAAATCGGTAACATATACCCTTTCATCAGTTACATAAATATTGGTTGGTGAATACAAATATTCATCGTTACCGGGCTCCGAATCAGGAAATGAATATAATAGTTCATAAGTATTTTTATCATAAACATCAACTACTTGCCTTTTGAAGTCAACAACCCAAATCTTACCAAGCTTCACAAAAACATCCGTAGGTTTAGAATTTTCAACTACTCCAATATTTTTTTTAAACTTACCAAGGGAATCGAAAATAACTATTTGTTTTCTTCCTATATCAGCAACATACATATAGCCGTTATCATCAATAACACAATTTATAGGTTTAACTAATTGACCTTTGCCCGCTGGCAAGAAATAATTGAAAGTGTGATTTTTAAGATCTATAATATCAATTCCTCTTATTTTTGTATCGCAAACATATATTTTATTGTCATGTACAGATATACCGTAGGGTTTTTTAATACTAAGTTCTTCATACTCACCAAATAAGAAGCTCCCAAATGCTGATCGCTTACCTGTTATACTTTTGGACCCATTAAAACTTGTTAAAAATTGTATACGTGCAGTATCTGGCGGAGGCGGATAAATAACTAAATTTTCGGATACGCCTTTATATATCTTTTTTGAACAAGAAAAAGCTAATATTAAAAAGCTTAAGCTAACCAGATAGAAAAATAATCTATTCATAATAATTTGTAAAAATGTAAAACTCAATAAATATACAGTTTAACTTGTAACCAAAAAAAGACGATTAAAAAATCGTCTTTTAACAAAGTAAACTATAATATTAATTATTTATTATGGCATGTTAAGCAAAGTGCACTAGCTGCATTTGACTTAACAAGAAGATTGTCTAAGCCACTTCCATTATGAACATCGTGACATGAAGCACATTGTAATTTGCCGTTGAAAAGCAAATCTGCATCAATACTTCCACCAAGACCAGAATTTTGAACTGCAGGATCAAAAAGTCCACCATCAGCAGTTGCCAAGGTAGCATCATAAGTAAATGAAATAGGATGGTCGTTTGATAAATCAGTTCCTATAAGTTTACTTCCTGAAACGAAATCACCACCATTTGTTGTTCCACCAAAATTATCTACTGCAACAGTACCGTCGTGGCAGCTTAGGCATAATTTTGAATTTCCACTTGGTTGACCTAAATCTGTAGCATCAAGAGTAGCTGAAGTGTAAAGTGTAAAAGTTGCTGTTGTTGTCTGGTGATTCCATAATGGAGCATCGGTTACCGTATTATCGGCATTGTGAGGTGTATGGCAAACAATACAAATTTCGCCTGAGGTATTCCAAGTTTCACTTGAAAAATCATGGGCACTTCCAACTATACTTTGTGCTATACCTACCTGTACCACACAAGTTAAAAAAATTACTGTTAGTACTTTTGTTAAAGTTTTCATTATTTCATTATTTAGTTTAAAAAATTGTTTTCGTTTTGGGTGTACCAAACTCTGTGCCTAAGCAAATAAAAAAATGAATTTAGAACCATTCTTAATATAATTGTGGCACAAATACAAAACTATTTGCAGTAATTAGGGCAATAATTTTGTTAACAGAAGATTGAGAATATTAATTAATATACTCATAATAAGGAGGGTATAAGAGGTAATTTACCTCAGAGAATAAACGGTTTAAGAATGAGGATTACAAATTTTCAAGAATTACAATATACGTGTAATCAGAGTTATACAGATATTTAGTTTCAATTTATTAATTTGTCCGTTAACAACGTGAAAAAATAACAATTAATTTACAGTAGTTTGGATTTCAATTTTTTGTTTCAGGAAATAATTTACAGGAAAATAAAATTATGATTTGTTAAGAAATTTTAAGGTTTTTTATTAATAATTTTATTTTATCTACTATTGATAAATAATTAACAATAAAAAATATCGGGGATAAATGTTAATAAGCAAATTATGAAAAGAGGGTAAAAATTGGGGTAAAACACCCAATTGGGGTGGGTGAAATGCCCAAATACGATTTTATAGGTTGTGTTTCTTCTTTTTATAGCGAAGAGTGTCTCTTGATATACCCAGTAACTGCGAGGCTTTTGTTTGATTAAACATGGCTTTTTGAAGTGCTTGCTGGATAACCTGCTTTTCCATTTCTTCTAGTGAGAAACCATGTTCAGGTATATCTATTATGTAATCACCTTCTACTTCAGGTTTACTATTAATAGAGTTGCTTATTTCACCGGGTAAACTTTTAACCTGAATTTCATCAGTGTTTTCAAGAATAATTGCGCGTTCCATTACGTTTCTTAGCTCGCGTATATTACCTGGCCACTGGTACTTTTGCATTAATACAGTGGTTTCATTGGTTACATCCTTTATGTTTTTACCGAATTGGAAATTAAACTGGCTTATAAAAAAATGTATAAGGTCAGGTATATCACCTTTGTGTTTTCTAAGAGGTGGAATATCAATTTGAAAAACTTTAAGTCGGTAATAAAGGTCTTCTCTAAATGTTTTGTCGTCAATAGATTGTTTTAAATCGCAATTGGTAGCAGCAATTATCCGTATGTCAACCGGTATTTCTACAGTACCCCCTAACCTTTTAAATGTACGATTTTCAAGTATCCCCAAAAGCTTAACTTGAGTGGTTTGGTTAATTTCTCCAATTTCATCTAAAAATACCGTACCTCCTTCGGCAATCTCAAAAAGACCTTTTTTTAATTTTTGTGCATCGGTAAATGCACCTTTTTCATGCCCGAATATTTCGCTCTCCAACAAAGTATCAGGAAAAGTAGCACAGTTTATAATCACAAACGGATTTTTACTTCTGTTACTTTCGTTATGAATAGCTCTGGCAAACAAATCTTTACCGGTGCCACTTTCGCCCAATAACAAAATTGTTGTTGATTCGGAACGTGCAATTCGCTTTGATATTTGTAGTATTTCTTTAAATACAGGAGACTGACCTATTATATTATTAAATGTAATTTTATCGCGCTGTTGTCTTCTAAAAAGCTGTATTTCGTTATTTAGATCAGTATTATTAATTACTTTCTTAATTATTATTTCGATTTCCTCAAATGAAAATGGTTTGTTTACATATTCAAGAGCCCCATTTTTCATTGCTTGTACGGCTGCATCAATTGAGCTGTAGGCACTCATAAATACAATTGGTGCATCTTCATCAATCTCCTTAATTTTTAGCAATACTTCAACGCCTTGCATTTTTGGCAATCTATTATCAATAAAAACAATATCAGGGTAATGCTTACTAAATATTTCAATTCCCTCTTCACCTGTTTCGGCAGTGAAAATTTTATACCCTTTCGAACTAAAATGTTTCTCAAATGACCACCTTATAAGTTTTTCATCGTCTATAACAAGTATTTTTAATAATTTCATACTATATAATTATATGCCTTATTATTTTTATGCCTCATTTTTTACCGGTAAAGATATAAAGAAGGTTGAACCTATAGCCTCAATACTTTCTACCCAAATTTTACCTTTGTGTTTTTCAACTACTTCTTTAGAAATGGCAAGACCTAATCCTGTTCCTTCAGTACGTGTTGTAAAAAACGGAATAAACACATTCTTTCTAACTTTTTCTGACATTCCTGAACCAGTATCGCGTACCATAATTAATACTTGTTGATTTTTTTCATCAAACTTTGTTGCAAAAGTTATGGAGCCGGTTTCATTTATTGATTGTACTGCATTTAGTCCCAAATTTAAAAGTACGTTTTCAATTTGTTCGTGGTCAAATAGAAATAACGGAACTTTAGGGTCGAGTTCTTGCTTAAATTCGATGGTTTTTTTATTTACCTGATTTTGAATAAAGAAAATCAATGCTTTAATTATTTTGTGTAAATCTTTGTTACTAAGCTCTATGTCATGGGAATGTGAAAACCTAAGCATATTAAGTATTGCATTATTAACGCGAGTGGCTTGCCTGCGCATTTCTTCCAGTATTGGTTTATTTTCATCATCAGGCATCTCCTTTACTATTATTTCCGTGGCATTGGCAATACCGGTAAGGGGATTGCGAATTTCATGTGCTAAACGCGATGCCATCATACCAATTGAAGCCATCTTATTTTTTATTTCCATTTCTCTGATATGACATGTGTTAAGTTCATTTTGAGTGCGTTGAAATGTTTCAACCATATTGTTAAAGCTTTTGGCAAGTTTGCCCAACTCCTTAGATTTGCCAATTCCAATTCTCTTATCCAAATTACCTTTATTTATCTCGTTTATTGTCTCTTCAAAACTTGAAAGTGATGTTTTAACAATGCGATAATGCAGAATAATTACCAATCCAATAATAATTAGTATGAGAATTATTGTGAAAAACAGACTAAATTTTCTTACAAAGACAAGGCTTTTCTCTGTTTCTTGTGTTGAAAAATCAATAACTAAATACCCAAGTGATTTGGTGTTTGGTGAATGGCATTCGTAGCATTTGGCATTGTTTACCATTTGCACAAAGGCTCTTGTGAAATGTCTTTCTCCCGACTCGAAAGATATTAGCTTAATTTGCTTGTCTAAAATAGAAGTGTCTCCATCACAAAGTTCGTCTATTGTTATCTTTTCTGAGTCTGTAGGGTAGGTTTGGATTCCCGTAGAATCGAAAAAGTAAGTGTTTATAACTTTGTCATTATTTTGGGTTCTGTTTAGAAGCATGATGAGCAAACCCTTATTACCTGTTTCCAAATTATTATAGTACTGATCTCTTAGAATATCTAATAGCGATATGATGTGTGTTTCATTATCTTCATGTATAATTTTCCTGATGGAATGATTGAAAATATAAAATGATAAAAATGAAATTGTAGCAATGGCTATAATAAGAGAGATTGTTATTTTAAACCTAAAAGAAGTTATTGAAAATCTCATAAGTAATTAGTTTAGTTACAATTGCCATACCTTTTCGGTTTATGGACTACACCGTGGCAAGAAAGGAAACAACGTCCGCTAAAGGAGCCTGTATCCTCGTACCTTAGCTGACCATTCCATGGTTGCACAATGCTTAAATCGAAGTTAATTAAATGTGAGTTATTGGTAGAATTTCCTTGAGTGCTGCTAATTCCATGGGGATCATGACATGCATTACAAGATATATTTTCACCAACAACGTGCTTTCTGTGTACTCTTCTTTGAAAATTTCCATGAAAATTTCTACCTGTTATAATGTTTCGATCATGACACTGGTAACAGAGCTCGTAAGCCTGGTATGATTCCGGAGTATAATCGGCAGTAGAGTAATTATATTTTAATATTTGTGGATAAGTTGATCCATGAGGTCCAGCCGGTGAACCTGCACCATCGCTGGCATGGCAATCTGTGCAAAAAATTACACTATTTTCGTTTAGTGGTGAAATAAGACTTGGACAGTCAGGGTTTACTCCGGGTCCTGCAACCGGATGAAAAGAGGGATTTCCTATGTCAAATTCAAAACGTACGTTATTTTGTTCAATTTGCCTTGATGTAGGGCTCGCCGGTTTATCCGGGCTGTCAGCATGGCATCTAAAGCATATTTCGTATTCATAAGTAACCGGATTAACATCACCACCGCTTAAATTAATACCTTGTACGCCCTCATTTGAACCTCTAACTGTTGGTGCAGAAGTATTAAAATCTCTTGCAGCATGAGGATTATGACAGTCTTCACATTCCACGTGCTTTGTTATAGACAAGGCTCCTTCCGATGCGTCGTGAATTTGAGTGTAGTTATATACATTGTGGCTATACGGCTTATTTAATTGCACTAATATATTTGTACTTGCCACATTACTGTTATGGCATACAAGGCATTTAATTTCTTCATCCTGATAATTTAAAAGGCGCTGGCTAAGACCTGCGTTGTGAGGACTATGACAATTTTCGCATGCATTTTCGGCAACGGTTGTATATGATGTATGAAACCATGGGTTGGTACCTAAACCATTCCATGTGGCGTTTGAATTCCTATGACTAGATGTTATCCAATAGTTTCTATCGTGGCACAGCATGCATAATTCAGAGTATTTATTTGAAGTTACCAGAAAATTATTATAATAATTCTCATGTGGATTATGACATGCCGTACATTGCAATTTACCGTTGTCGAGGGTTATTGACCAGTTTAAGTTAGCCGGATCCACAAGTTCACCATTTGCTGCGGCAAGTGATGAATTATAGACAAAAGATACCGGATGGTCGTTTGATAAATCGGTGCCCAGATTTTCAGTTCCTATAGGCATTGTGGTAATTCCTGAGGTGAAATTTATAATTGAAGGTCGGCTTAATACACTTCCAAGTGCAATTGTACCATCGTGGCATGATAAACATAATAGAGTCGACCCATCAGGTTGCCCCACAACAGCAATCGAAGTTGAGCTGTTATATAGGGTGAAGTTTATCCCGGGAGTATTTCTATTCCACAGAGGTCCTTCAGGGTTACTATTATGAGGAGTATGGCAAAAAACGCAAATTTCCGATTCAGTATTTGCTTTTACCTGTCCCGGTCCGTTTGCAGATAAATTATGCACAGTATTAACTATGGATTGTGAAAACAAATAGCTTGGGATAAGAAAAATTAGTAATATTTTAATCTTCATTGCCATCATACATTTGTCCGTTAATAAGTTGAAATACCTGAATACGCGAATTATAACTGTCGGCAATATAAATGTAATCATTTTCATCGATGTAAATACCTGTGGGCATCCAAAATTGTCCATCTTCAGAACCCTGACTGCCAAAGTGGTACAAAAAATTCCCATGAATATCAAAAATTTGAACTGCATGAAATAATGCATCAACAACGTAAATATTACCAAATGAATCAGTTGCTATACCTTTAGGCCTGGAAAAGCTTCCGGTTGCATCGCCAATGTGTCCAAATGTTGTTATAAAATCTCCATTACTATTAAATATTTGAATTCTGAAATTCATTGAATCAACAATGTAAACCAATCCGTTTTTGTCTATCCAAATGAAGGTTGGGAAATTAAACTCACCTTCACCACTTCCTCTACTCCCGATTTGCCGAACCAATGTACCATTCATATTAAAAATTGAAATGTGATGTAATGCAGTTTCAACAACCCATAATTCATCATTTTTACTGGAATAAGCAATGCCGGTTGGCTGTTTTAAATTGTCATTTGTTGTAAACTCAAAAATGTTGTCTTCTTCTCTGTCAAGTGTATAAATCTTATTTAATCTGGAATCTGTAAAAAAAAGATTATTATGCTTTGATTTACAAATTCCAACCAGTGATGAGAACTGAATATCTGAATGGTGGGGGATATGCCCAACGTTCTCTTGTACATTAACCACACTTTCCAGTCCTTGATCTAGCACCCAAAAGGCATTAGGATTATCGGCAAATACCGAAATCGGACGAATGAGCAGAACGTCTTTATTTTTGCCAAAAACAAATTTAATTACCCAATCAAATATTCCTTTATCCCCAGTATTTTGTTGCATAGGAAATTTGTTTACAAAGCGTATGCGGTTGATATTGTGTCTCATAGTGTCATTGCTTGCCGATTCGTATTGAGCAATGCATGATAATGAAAGAAGAAATGTAAGGCTAAAAGGAAGTATAATATTATTGACTAAATAATTGAAATATTTTTTTAAGATAATGGTCGTTCGTTTCATATAATTACTTCCTATAATTTAATTCGTTGCAATATAAGATATCTATCCTCAAATTTGTTGCCAACTTGTATCTTTTCCAACAAAAATATTATATTATGCAATTATTTTAATTACTAATCTTGTATTACTCTATTTATATTTAGTTATGAGAACTAAATTAAAAAGTAATCTTTTTATGGCAGGGCAGAGACGGTATTACCCAAAAAAGATAAAAAAATCTGCTATACGCTAATAAACATGAAAGAGTAAATAAAATGTTAAAAAACAAACAGGTACAAAGTGCGTATATTAAGTGGGAATTGTTGGAACACCACAAATAAATGTTGAAGTTACATTATATTATAGATTAAAACTCAATTTTTTTTAACTGATCCAACTGTTTATTGGTAAGCCCCTGAGGTTGTATTCCTGTTGCTGCGCACATAAAGTAAATTTTTGCCGATTTAGCTGCTATATCTATTAAATC
>VAPK010012601.1_pt1 | contig 15475 bp, 16 predicted proteins | sample 3395031 | NCBI WGS metagenome assembly VAPK01 (sample SAMN08290443, study PRJNA428436) | hydrothermal vent metagenome | isolation source: Deep-sea hydrothermal vent chimney 1 | place: Pacific Ocean: Juan De Fuca Ridge
CAAGATGCGGATGAACAATATCAAAATCCTGCTCGGTGACTACGTGTCAGTCGAGCTAAACCCTTACGATTTGTCTCGCGGTCGCATTACTTTCCGCCATCGCAGTAAGCCAAATATCACACCTATCACACCCACAGCAGCACCGGCAGCTCCGAGTGCTGAATCTACCCCTCCTCCTACTACCAAATGAAAGTCCGTGCTTCCGTCAAACCGATCTGTGATAAGTGCAAAGTGATTCGCCGCAAGGGGGTCGTACGTGTGATTTGCCAAACTCCCAAACACAAGCAACGACAAGGTTAAGATAACTCACTAATTAATAATTGAAAGTTGGCTCGTATCTCTGGTATCAATCTCGCTCCAAATAAACGCATCGTAGCAGCCCTGCTCGGTGTGGCAGGTGTCGGTCAGTCATTGGCTGCCAAGATCTGTGTCGCTGCCAACGTAGATATCAACAAAAAAGCCAAAGACCTAACAGAAGAAGAAGAGGCACGTCTGCGTAACGAAGTCGCCAAACAGCCCACAGAAGGCGATCTACGACGTCTCGTCTCCCAAAATATCAAACTCCTGCAAGACATCGGCTCCTATCGTGGTGAACGTCATCGTCGTCGGCTGCCCTGCCGTGGTCAAAAGACCAAGACCAACGCTCGTACACGTAAAGGTAAGAAAACAACTATGGGATCTGGTCGTCGTAAAGAAGCTAAGAAATAACATTACTAAATACTAATGGCAGACAAAGCAGCCACTACCGAAGATCAAGCCAAACCAGCCGCCAAGTCTGGCAAAAAGGTTAGCTATGCCATCCGCGCAGCTGCCAAGAAGAAAAAGAAGATCCGTCGCATAGTCACAGTTGGTCGTGCGAGCATACTCGCTGGTGCCAACAATACGCTTGTAACCATCACTGACGAAAATTCCGAAACACTTGCTTGGAGTAGTGCGGGTTCTAGTGGGTTCAAGGGCACACGCAAAAGCACACCATATGCCGCTCAGACCGCTGCCAAAAACGCTGCCGAAAAGGCCAAAGAGTTTGGACTAGAAAAGCTCAACGTCTATATCAAGGGTATCGGACCTGGACGCGAGCAAGCCGTTCGTGGACTCGGAGCAGTCGGCATCTCTATCGAGAGTATCACTGATATCACACCTGTACCGCACGGCGGCTGCCGCAAAAAAGGCGCTCGACGTGTCTAACATTATTCTCCAATCATAATCCACAAATTCTAAATGCGTTACACCGGACCAAAATGTCGTCTCTGCCGCCGCGAAGGTAAAAAGCTTTTCCTCAAAGGAGAGCGTTGCAACACTCAAAAGTGTGCTTTCGTCCGTCATAGCGATGTACCTGGCAAGTATGGCAAAGAGCAACGTGCCAAAAAGACAGAATACGCGATCCAGCTACGTGCCAAGCAAGCTGCTCGCCGTATTTATGGTCTTTCCGAGTCCCAGTTTCGATTGACGTATGACTCAGCAGCCAAGAGTGCTGGCAATACCGGTGAAAACTTCCAACGTTTACTAGAGACCCGCCTTGACAATGCTCTTTTTCGTGCCGGTCTGGCAGCGAGTCGCAGTCAAGCACGTCAGATCGTCGGTCACGGACTCCTGCGCTACAATGATCGTCGTGCCAAGACACCGAGTCGTCAGGTCAAGATCGGCGACAAGTTTACTCTGAGCGCCAAAGCAGCTAAGTCACCACTTTTTGAAAGTTTGGCAAAGAAGAAAGACGCTTCACCTAAGTGGCTAAAGGCTGATTATGGCGAGTTTGCTTTCGAAATCGTCGGTGCTCCCGAGATAGAAGAGTGCGAACGAATCGATGCACAAGCCGTCGTTGAGTTTTACTCACGTTAATTATCAATTCATCTAATTTTTTTCCTAGATGCATATTATCCAAGCTGATCTCGGTGCTCCAAAAATCACAACCAAAAAAGTCGGTGATAATCACATGCTTTTTTCTGTCGCACCACTGCCCAACGGCTACGGTATGACCCTCGGCAACACTTTCCGGCGTGTCTTGCTATCTTCGCTGCCAGGTACTGCTGTCACAGGTATCAAGGTCAAAGGCGCAACTCACGAATACGCTACACTCGATGGTGTACAGGATAGCGTATTGGATATCATCCTAAATCTCAAACAGCTCCAGCTAAAAAAGCACAGCAAAGAGCCAACTAAGCTAAAACTAGAGGCTAGTGGCGGCGGCAAAGTCACAGCCAAAGATATCAAAACTACGTCTGATGTCGAAGTGCTCAACCCTGAGCTCGTCATCACGACACTCGACAAAAAAGCTTCACTTAGCATAGAGCTGACAATCGAAAAAGGTGTTGGCTATCTGCCTGCTAGTGGTCGCCAAAAGACTAATAGCGAAACAGGCTTGATCCTCGTAGACGCGATCTTCAGTCCTGTCGTGCGTGTCCGCTACGATGTCACTGCTACTCGTGTCGGCTCTCTGACCAACCTCGACAAGCTCGAACTAGAGGTCAAGACTAGCGGCAGCATGACTCCAGAAGATTCTGTGAAGTTTGCCAGCAACGTGATCAAAAGCTATTTCGATATCTTCAACCAAAAAGAGGAGACGATCGAGGGTGATTTCATTGCCGACGCTGAAAAGCTCGCAGCTACTACATCAGCTGTACCAGTCGCTACCGCTGCTATATCTAGTGGCGAAGAGGGTGCTACTGCGGTTGGCACTTCCACTACTTCTGCGTCAGAAAAATACACTCCAATTGAAATTCTAGGGTTTAGCCCTCGCACGCTCAATGCTCTGATCAACGGTGGTATTGGTAGTATTGAGCAGCTTACCAAATGTACACCAAACAAAATCGCCAATCTCCGTGGTTTTGGCAACAAGGCTCTCGACGAAGTCGCTGATAAACTCGCTGAAAAAGGTCACAAACTATCCGAAGAAGAGTAATCCTATCCTAACTAATGAGACACAGAGTCAAAAAGGTCGCACAACTAGGTCGCCAGCCTGATCATCGTCAGCTCCTGCTACGTAATCTAGCTACCTCGCTAGTATTACATGGCAAGATCCAGACCACCGCTGCCAAAGCCACAGCAGTCCAGCCGCTCATCGAGCGCTTGATCGCCAGAGTCGTCCGGGGCAAAGAGCCACGCGAAGTGATCCGCTATCTCAAGACTGTCCTCCTCACCGAACAAGCACAAAAAAAGGCCTTTCCAGAGTTCGCCAAGCGCTACGCGGAGCGCAAAGGTGGTTACACTCGTATCACACCGATCGGTGCACGCGCAGGGGACAATGCCCCCAAAGTTCAGCTAGAGCTAATCTAAATCATGAAAACATATTTACCCCAAAAGATCGAACTTCAGAAAGATGCCAAATGGTATATCGTCGATGCTGACGGTCAGGCGCTGGGCAAGATAGCGACAGTGACAGCTCGCGTGCTTACAGGCAAGCATCGTCCAGACTTCACACCACATTTGGATCTAGGCGATAGTGTCATCATCGTCAATGCTGCCAAAGTCCGCCTGACAGGTCAAAAACGCACTGACAAGCTCTACCACACGCATTCCGGCTACAAGGGCAATCTCAAAACCAAGACTGCCGGAGCTTTCCTCGAAAAAAACCCACGTAAAGTCCTTGAGTTGGCTGTCGCCGGTATGCTACCAAAGAATAAGCTCAAAGATGGTCGTATCAAACGCCTCAAGGTCTACGCTACAGCAGAGCATGGACAAGCAGCCCAAAAGCCAACACCACTAACTGTCTAATACTACTTTGACCACTACCAAAGCCAAAACTGCCGAAACTGCTGACAAGAAAGGTCCCTACGTTTACTCCGTTGGCAAGCGTAAAACTGCGATCGCACGTATCCGTCTATTCAAAGGTACTGGCAAAATCACGATCAATGAGCGTGATGCCAAGCAATACTTCACAGTCGGTCAGCACATGGCCTCTTTCCTCGCTCCTTTCAACGTCGCAGGAGTAGTGCCAAAGAGTTATGATCTGGAGATCAAAGTCATCGGTGGTGGACCAAACGCCCAAGCAGAAGCCTGCCGACATGGACTCGCTCAAGCTCTGGAGAAGGAAGAAGCCAGCCGTCGCACAGAGCTAAAGAAAGTGGGCTTCCTGACTCGCGATGCTCGTGTCAAAGAGCGTAAGAAGCCAGGCCTCAAGGGTGCTCGTCGGGCGCCACAGTGGGCAAAGAGATAGCAGTATAGATTCTTCTTTGTTATAGTGCTGTACTATTGACAGTATTGTTTTTATTTGTTTAAATAAAATACTTAAAGTATTTTATTTCGATGTTAGAAGACGACAGGTTAAAACGTAGTCCATCAATAACTCGACGTGAGCTATTGAAAATCTTGGTGGCAGCTGGTTTGGGCGGGGTGTTGGCGTCTAGTTCTGTTACTGCACTAGCCGCAGAGTCTAGTGTTAGCCGAGAGGCTCGCCGTTACTATGTCTACAAACGAGACAATTATAATACGGATATTTTGACTGCTGCGGCTGATCAATATAATGATGGTAAGTACAGAGGCAGTGGTATTTCAGACTATGAAATGCGTAAGTCTATTCAGGCGCTACGACGTGAGTTAGTTGTTTATCCAACGGCCTTACTCGAAAAAGCTAAAATCAAAAAAATTATCATTTTAAGAAATCTACAAGCCAAGAGAAATCTTGATTGGTTGAATATCAATGGTAGTTCCAACTGGCAGACCGGATTTATTTTGCTCGATTCTTTTGGTTCTGATTGGTACAAATTTTCAACACTACATCATGAGATTTTTCATCTTTTGGATCGTGACTCTGACAATCTTGCTTGGGCTAGTTTGAATAAAAATGGCGATAAAGCTTATGTCGCCAAACACGGACTCGGTTGCGATACTCCAGATAACCTTCAAGCTGGATTTATAGATGTTTATGGATCTTGTAGTGTCAACGAAGATCAAGCTACCATTACTCAAGCTTTGTTTTGGGATTCAACTGAGTCGATCCAAAATCGTGCTGCCAAAGATCCTGTTTTGACCACTAAAATCCAACGCATCAAGCAGTTTTACTTAGAAAAAAGTAACGGTCTAATGGACGAACAGTACTGGCGAGACTTGGATACAGGTATCGTTCGTAGAGCAGGGGAGAGTTATTGGGGTAATCCCAAGAAACGGATCTAATAGGCGTATAGATATACAAATGTCCTAAAAAGCACTCCGTAAGGAGTGCCTTTTAGGATTGATTGAGAGATCTTTCAACAGACTCAGAGTGACAGAGTATATTACTCGATGATCTTTGTAACTACGCCTGCTCCTACAGTCCTGCCACCTTCGCGGATAGCAAAGCGAGTACCGTCCTCTAGTGCGACACTCGTACCTAGTATGACGTTGAGTTTGATATTGTCACCAGGCATGACCATCTCTGTGCCGCTTGGTAGCTCGACATCACCAGTTACGTCTGTAGTACGGATGTAAAACTGTGGTTTGTAGCCTTTGAAGAATGGAGTATGACGACCACCTTCCTCTTTGGTGAGGATATAGACCTCGCACTCAAATTTCTTGTGTGGAGTGATCGTACCCGGTTTGGCGAGCACTTGACCACGTTCGACGTCGTCTTTTTCGATACCTCGGAGGAGGACACCAGCGTTGTCGCCAGCTTCACCACGGTCGAGCTGCTTACGAAACATCTCTACACCAGTGACGACAGATTTTTGAGTATCGCGAATACCGACGATTTCGACTTCGTCGTTGATATTGATGACACCTTGGTCGATACGACCGGTGACGACTGTACCACGACCCTTGATGCTAAAGACGTCTTCTACGGGCATGAGGAAAGGTTTGTCGAGGTCACGCTCTGGGTCTGGGATCCAGCTGTCGAGTGCTTCCATGAGTTTTGCAATGGCTGGTTCGCCGTACTCACTGGTGTCGCCTTCTACAGCTTTGAGTGCGCTACCACGGATGATCGGAGTATTCTTGCCGTCGAATTCGTATTTGTCGAGGAGTTCGCGGACTTCTTCTTCGACTAGCTCGATCATATCTTTGTCGTCGACCATGTCGCATTTGTTTAGGAAGACAACGATCTTTGGTACCATCACCTGACGGGCGAGTAGGACGTGCTCCTTGGTCTGGGGCATCGGACCATCGGCAGCGGAGACTACGAGGATAGCGCCGTCCATCTGGGCAGCACCTGTGATCATATTTTTGACGTAGTCGGCGTGTCCTGGACAGTCAACGTGAGCGTAGTGGCGCTTGTCTGTGGTGTACTCCTGATGACTGGTAGCGATAGTGATACCACGTTCTTTTTCTTCTGGGGCGTTGTCGATAGCAGCGTAGTCACGCGCTTCTGCGTTGCCGCTCTTTGCGAGGACAGTACAGATAGCAGCAGTGAGAGTAGTCTTGCCATGGTCGACGTGACCGATAGTACCGACGTTTACGTGGGGTTTGCTGCGATCAAAGGTTTCAGCCATTTGTAGGGGATTAAAAATTATTTAAGCCGGAGGATTCTAACGAATCTGCGACTAAAGTGCAAGGATTTTAGAGTAAGAAATTTATGCGGTCAAGAGGACTATTTGGCGTATTCTACGGCTCTAGTCTCACGAATTACATTGACTTTGATCTGCCCGGGGTAGGCCATATCTTGTTCGATTTTTTTGGCGATCTCTTTTGAGAGTTTTAGGCTGGATAGGTCGTCAGTTTTTTCAGAGTTTACGAGTACGCGTACCTCGCGACCAGCTTGGATTGCAAAGGCTTTCTCGACGCCTGTGAAGCCCGTGGCGATGTTTTCTAGCTCTTGGAGGCGTTGGATGTAGTTCTCCAGGCTCTCGCGACGAGCACCTGGGCGGCTGCCGCTGATAGCATCGGCGACATGAGTGATGATATCCAGTACGCTCTCCATGGGTACGTCCTCGTGATGTGCCTCTACGGCATGGATTACATCTTCGTCGAGCTTGAATTTTCGTAGGATATTGGCGCCGATGACGGCGTGCGGTCCTTCGATCTCATGATCTACAGCTTTGCCTATATCGTGGAGTAGGCAAGCCATTTTGGCTTTTTTGACATCATAACCTAGCTCGCTAGCGATCGCAGATCCGAGGTAAGCCGCTTCGATCGCGTGTTTTAGATTATTCTGACCGTAGCTGGTGCGGAAGCGTAGGCGACCGAGGAGCTTTACTACTTGTGGCGGTAGTCCGACGACACCGACTTCGATGACAGCTTTTTCACCAAATTCTTTCATGAGATCTTGAGTTTCAGCGTCAGCTTTTTTGACTGCTTCTTCGATCTTTGCTGGGTGGATTCGTCCGTCGGAGATGAGTTTTTCTAGTGCGGTTTTTGCCACGTAGCGGCGTACTAGGTCGAAGCCAGAGATAATGACGGCACCTGGTGTGTCGTCCACGATCACATCGACACCTGTCGCCATCTCGAAGGCGGTGATATTGCGACCTTCGCGTCCAATGATGCGACCTTTGATGTCATCACTTGGTAGGTTGACTAGTGTGACTGTTGATTCGCTGGTTACTTCGTTTGCGAGCCGTTGAATCGAGAGTGCGATGATTTTTTGGGCTTTTTTGTCGCCTTCTTCTTTGGCTTTGGTTTCAGCTTCACGGATTTTTTTTGCCAATTCGTCAGCGCTGTCTTTTTCTACTTCGGCGAGGAGTTGAGTTTTGGCTTCGTCGCGTTTGAGTCCGGCTATTTCTTCGAGTTTGGATTTTTGTGCGTCACGGTGATTTTCAGCCTCGGCTTTGATTTTTTCTACTTCGGTAGCACGGGTCTCTAGTGCTGCTCGCTTGGTATCTATAGCTTCGGTCTTTTTGTCGAGATTGGCTTCTTTTTCGGTTAGGCGTTTTTCGGCTGTTTCGAGTTTTTCGCGGATTTGCTTCTCTTCTGTTTTGGCTTCGGTTAGAGTTTTTTCTGCTTTGGCACGGATTGATTCGGCTTCTTTGCGTGCGTCTTCGAGACTGGCGTGTTTTTGTTCATCGGCCTGGCGGGCGCGAGCTTCGGCTTTGCTGGCGTGGTCTGATGCTTCGGCGATGATTTTTTTAGCTTGTATTTCCGCGTTTGCAGCGTCTTTTTTGCCTTTGCCTTGGGCAGCGAAAAAACCACCAGCGCCACCGACGATTACGCCTAGAACTATGAGTACGATTTCCATTTGAAAGGGGATTAACAAATCCCCGAAGCGAGCTGAAAAGTGACTTTTAAGTCCGTAAATTCAAAAAATCGGAGTGCTGGGGAGATTTTTGAAGTTTTGGAGTGATTGAAAAAGTATTTTTCAGGGTCAATTTTGAAGTTTTAAATAGACTTGCTTCGAGGGGTAAAATGGCTTACTTAAGCCAAAACTAAACATAGTTTAGCAGGAGAAGACGGGGGAGTCAAAGGTATATCTTGATCTCAAAATGTGGACGAAAAGGAGTTTGCCAGTCGTTCCATCTCGCGCTATCCTGTGTCTCCCTTGCCCACCAAAAAACCCTCTCCACCGTCCAAAGTACCACCGCATGCTATCGAGGCTGAGCGGGGAGTGCTGGGTAGTTTGCTGATCGACAAAGACGCACTGCTCAAGGTAGCTGATTTGCTAGCCGCCGAAAATTTTTATGATCCACGTCACGTACTGATTTTCGCAGCTGCGCTTGAGCTTTTTCAGTCGCATGCTCCGATCGACCTGCTCACTGTCAGCCAAAAGCTCGCTGACCAAAAAAAACTCAAAAATGTTGGTGGTCGGGCGTATCTAGCCGAGCTAACCGAAGAAGTGCCGACGAGCTCTCATATCTTTGAATACGCGCGGATTGTCAAGCAAAAAGCGACTTTGCGTAAATTACTTCAATCTGGTCAGGAGATCGCCGGACTGGCACTCGACGAAGACAGTGAGTCCAATACACTCCTCGAAAAAGCAGAGCAGAGTCTTTTTCAAGTCACACAAAATCTAATTAAAGATAAGTTCGTTCACATCAAAGAGATCCTCAATCAGCGTTTTGATGAGTTTAGTGAGCTGCACGACGCGGAGGACAAAGATCTGCTACGGGGTGTACCGACAGGATTCAAGGCGATTGATCATCTGCTCTCAGGTTTGAAGCCAGCCGATATGGTGGTGTTGGCAGCCCGACCGAGCATGGGTAAGACTGCCTTCGCGCTCGGGATCTCCCAAAACTCTGCCCTCAAATTTGGTAAAAGTGTCGGTTTCCTCTCACTCGAGATGAGTAAGGAGCAGCTCGTCGATCGTATGTTTGCCAGTCTCCTCGGGGTTGATAGCTGGCGACTTCACAAAGGTGCATTGACCGACGAGGAGTTTGGCAGGATCGGTGGTGTGATGGACGAGTTAGCTCAGGCCAACATCTTCATCGATGACTCTGTCGGTAGCAGTATTACCGAGGTGCGAGCCAAGGCACGACGACTCCAGATGGAGTACGGACTCGATATGCTCGTCATCGACTATCTCCAGCTCATGACTACCGAAAATGCCGCTTACGCTGGCAATCGTGTCCAAGAGATCAGTGAAATCAGTCGCAGTCTCAAGGCACTGGCACGCGAGCTGAAAATCCCGATCGTCGCTCTGAGTCAGCTATCTCGTGCCGTCGAAAACCGCCCTGGTAAGATCCCTCAGCTCGCTGATCTGCGTGAGTCTGGTGCGATCGAGCAAGACGCTGATATCGTCATGATGATGTATCGCGAGGACTACTACGAAGAGGACTCCGATCGTCCAGGCATTACGGATATCTACATTCGCAAAAATCGTAACGGTCCGACTGGGCGTGCTGAGCTAATGTTTAAAAAAGAACAACTACGTTTCTTTGACATTGACAAAAAAATCGTTGATATAGTTGGACCACCAAAGGTCGAACAGATCGCGACCTTAGGTGATTTTAGCTGAAGTGCGTTTGAGCACCAAAATAGCTGAGAAGTAGAGTAGTTTATTTTAGTGTTTCATACTTTTGGTTTTATCCTTTAAACTGACTTTATGTTAGATTTTTCCAAATTTATTGTTACTTGTGAGCTGTCGTCTTCTTCGGGTGCGGATATCCACACTGTACTCGATCAGGCGCGTGAGATCACTGCCGATGCTTTCAATCTACCCGATGGGATCCTAGGCAAGCTGACGATCGACCCTATCGTACTGGCCAATCGTGTCAAGCTCGCGACAGATAAACCTGTCATCGCCCACTTGACCTGTCGCGATACGACGAAGCTGGGACTCGCGAGCAGGCTGCTCGGGGCGAGTGTGCTGGATGTCGATGGTATCCTCGCACTGACTGGTGATGCTGGTAGTCAAAACGTCTTCGAGGTCAGAGCGACAGGTCTGACGCAGCTGGCTGCCGATCTCAATACTGGTGAGTTCAATGATAAGGAGATCAAAGGCGCGACCAAGCTCCAGATCGGAGTTGCTTGTAATCCCAATGTCGATGGTCAGATCGACTACTTAAAAGAAAAAGTCGCTGCTGGTGCCCAGTTTGTTCAGACACAGCCTGTGTTTGATCTCGCGATAGCTGAGAAGTTCCTCGCTGATGTAAAGCAAGCTGGGATCAAAATCCCAATTTTGCTGGGGATTATGCCGCTCAAGTCGGTCAAAGTAGCTGAGTATTTCAATAAAAATGTCGTCGGAGTTACGATCCCACCACAGGTGATCGAACAGCTGGTAGCTGATGAAAACGCTGGTATAGAGGTCTGTTTAGAGTTGTTGAAGCCGCTCAAAGAGCAGCTTGCTGGTGTCCACATCATGCCACTGGGGCAGACTGACTGGGCGAATCAGATCTACGAATTTTTGGAAAAATAGACTTGTTTTTTATACGAAGGTACTCTAAAATCCCTCGGCTCTAATTCAACATAAATGAAATCTGGAATCCACCCGACCTATCACGACACCACCAAGACCAAGTGTGCTTGTGGCGCGACGTTCGACTTTGGCTCTACTGTCGAGACTGTCAGTACCGAGGTTTGTTCGGCTTGTCATCCTTTCTACACAGGTAAGCAAAAACTCGTCGATACAGCTGGTAAAGTCGATAAATTCCGTATGAAACTGAAGCGTGCCAAAGCTGGCGAGGGTGCGAAAAAGAAATCCAAGATTAGTGAGAGTGTCCGTGCTGCCGCTGCCGCGCGAGCTGGCGAGACTTCGGCGCTGGGTAGTAAACAGATCGTCAGCAAGGTAAAAGCTGGTCGGATCAAAGCCGAGACAGCCGCTGCCAAGGAGCAGGAGGCCAAAGCTAAAGCCAAGGAGGAGGCCAAGAACGCAAAAGTAGAAGATAGCCCTGAGTCCAAAGACGCTGCGAAGACTGAGTCCACCAAAGCCGAAAAGAAAACTACTACTGATTCAAAATCAGCCGAGAAATCTGTAGAGACTCCAGCAGCAGAAAAAACCGAGGAAAAGAAAGGTTAGTCTGTTTGTTTGCCGGCAGCCTTATTGCTTAGTTTTTGCGTAGAGTTTATAGACGCGAGGCGAGTTTTTGGTATCAGTGATTGTTAGCTCATGCTTGAGGAAAGGATGAGAGATTGTTTCTGCCCAGTCATCGGTGCTTCATTATATATATGTCATATTAGTAGATTGTGCCTTGTCAAGGCGGTACAGTGCAGTGTGCCTCAGAGGATCTTACTCGACTCTGCTAAAATACCTCGGTATGAATAAATCTGACAATACTCCCGAACTCGCAACTCTGCGCCACTCTGCTTCGCATATACTTGCCACGGCAGTGCTCGATATGTTTCCTGAGGCCAAGCTCGGTACAGGTCCGGCGACTGACGAGGGGTTTTATTATGACTTCGAGCTACCGCGGACGTTGATCCCCGAGGATCTAAAGCTGCTGGAAAAGAAAATGAAGCACATCGTCAAGCAGAACCAAAAGTTTGAAAAAAATGAGGAGCCGATCGAGCAGGCGCGTGAGTTCCTCCAAAAGATTCAGCAGCACTTCAAAATAGAAATCATCGACGAACTGGAGCAAGCAGGGGAGTCGAGTGTGAGTTTTTACAAAAACGGTAACTTCGTCGATCTCTGCTCTGGTCCGCACATTGATAGTACACAACAGCTCAAAGCATTTAAGCTCACGCATTTCAGTGCGAGCTACTGGCGAGGAGATGCTGAGCGACCGAGTTTGCAGCGGATTTATGGTGTGGCTTTCGCGACTGCTGACGATCTCAAAAAGTGGGAAGAGCTACAGGTAGAGGCTAAAAAGCGCGATCATCGTAAGCTTGGTGCCGAGTTGGGGCTGTTTACATTCTCCGAGCAGGTTGGCTCGGGATTACCACTCTTTACGCCCAAGGGGGCGTTTCTGCGCGATCAGATCGCTGATACGATCCAAGAAATCCAAGCTAAGTACGGTTTCGAAAAAGTCTGGATACCACATATTACAAAGAAAGATTTGTACGAGACTTCGGGGCACTGGGAGAAATTCAAAGACGATCTTTTTCACGTCAAAGGTAAATCGGACACGGAGTTCGTCATGAAGCCGATGAACTGTCCGCACCACACTCAGATCTTCGCGGCAAGTGCTAAGAGCTATCGTGATCTGCCGATTCGCTACGCCGAGACGACGACCTGCTACCGCGATGAGCTGCCGGGGGAGCTGCTCGGGATCTCGCGTGTGCGAGCGCTGACACAGGACGATGGGCATATCTTTTGCCGACCAGATCAAGTCAAGGAGGAGTGTCGCAATATCGTTCACGTAATCCGTGAGTTTTACACGAAGCTCGGTATGTTTGGCGAGGGCGACTACTGGGTTTCGCTTTCTGTGCGCGATACCAAAACGCCTGAAAAGTACCTCGGTGATCCAAAAAACTGGGACGCGGCAGAGCAGTACCTCCAAGAAGTCGCCGACGAAGAAAAATTAAATGCTAAGCGTGTGGAGGGTGAAGCGGCTTTTTATGGTCCGAAGCTTGACTTTCAGTTCCGCGATGCGCTTGGTCGTCAGTGGCAGCTCGCCACGATTCAGCTCGACTTCGTCCAGCCCGAAAGATTCAAACTGGAGTATACAAATGAAAAAGGTGAGGCGGAGACACCCGTCATGATTCATCGAGCAGTCGCAGGTAGTCTGGAGCGTTTCCTTGCGGTAATCATCGAGCATTTCGCCGGACAATTCCCCGTATGGCTCGCGCCTGAACAAGCGCGGTTTGTCCCTGTCGCGACGGACTTCATCCCCGCGTGTGAGGAGATGGCAGCTGAATTAAAAAAAGCCGGCGCACGCGTAACAGTCGATACCAGTAGCGACTCGTTGGGCAAACAAGTCCGCAACGCTGAAAAAGCCAAGCTGCCTTACCTACTCGTAGTGGGTGAAAAAGAAGCCAAAGCGAAGAGTGTTACGATTCGCGAGCGAGGTAAGGAAGAGCAGGAGACTGTGCCGTTGGCGGAGTTTGCCGAGCGGCTGAGCTAGATGTAGTAAACCATCGCTGAGATGATGGCGATGTTGACAGTCAGGTAGAGTGAGTTGGTTATAATGATGGGTTTTTCGTGGTGGACAATGCCATAGATCAGCCAGATCGCAGAAAAGATTAAATACCCACTCCATGTCAGGAAAGACAAGCCAGAGGAGTCTTGCGTATCTAGGATGCGTAGCAGCTGTGGTAGTGTGGCTATTGGTCCGAGGATCGCGATCGCGATAATCATATGGTCCAGCAAGCGAATACCGCGATTTGGGTGTGGATATTGCTGATTTTGGATCTGTATGCGTTTACGAATATGCAAATGATGTCGAGGATGATGGGGGTTATCTCTCATTTAAAAATAGTTATTACTGTTCAGATGGTACTTTTTCAAACACCGCTGCCGCTTTCGTGTTATTAGTTTGCGGTACGGTAGGGTGCTGCGTTTCAGAGTGGAGCGTGCGCACAGGGTATGGTATCTCGATACCTGCGCTCTGGAGTGCGTCGAAGGCCACATGGGTAAGCTCAGATTTGACTTCCCACCACTTGCTGTGGCTCTCGACCCAAGCACGGATCTCTAGCACTATCGCTGACTCGCCGATCTCGGCGACTAGTACGGCAGAGTTTGGCTCTGGTTCTACAGCTGGATTAGTTTTGATTGCTTTCAGGATTAGTTCCTGAGCTTTTTTGATATTCGTGCCGTAGCCGACACCGATGCGGAAGTCGATACGACGGACAGGATTCTTGGTATAACAAATAACTTTGTTTGTCAGTAGGTCGAGGTTGGGGATATTGATCTCGGTGCCATCGACACCTCGGAGGGTGGTGACGCGACTCTGGATATCGACGATCGTACCTTTGGTATTGTTGACTTCGATGAAGTCACCGAGGTTGAATTTATCATTTGAGAGTAGCGTGATGCCAGCGACGAAGTTGCCTACAGGACCCTGTAGAGCGAGACCAAGTCCCAAACCAATCGCACCAGAAAACCACTGCAAGGGAATACCAGCCATGGAAAGTGCGATCATCGTACCGACCAAAAAAACTGTCGTAAAAGTGATGCGACTGTAGAGAATCACTAGCTCGCGATGACGATCTCCCTGTTTGGCTTCGAGCTTGCGGCGTATCCAGCGTGAGAGTAGTGAGCCGACGATGACTGTGACTACTACGACATTGAGCGCGACGAATATCTTCCAAGCAATCTCGGAGTAACCTAGGGCAGTTGTAGTTTTTTCGGCGGTTGCGGCGAAAGCTGTTTCGATTAGCATTTTTGATTTGAATTTTAGTTTCTATTTATTTTACCACAAAAGAGCCTAAAAAACAAGCTACTAAATGGTTTCAGCTACTAGCCGAGCACCTTGAGTCGTTCTTTGATTTTATTGATTTTATCTTCTGCCTCGCTTTGTTTGGCTTGCTCGGCTACGACCACATTGGTCGGTGCGCGATTGATGAAGTCAGGGTTGGATAGCTTGGTTGTGACGATACGTAGATAGTTTTCAGTTTCTATGAGATCTATTTTGAGGCGCTTCTTTTCTTCTTTTGGGTCAATGAGTTTGGCGATAGGCAGATAGATCTCAAGTCCTGCTTCAAATTTTGCAACAGCATTTTCAATTTTCTTACCAGTTTTCTTTACCGTTAGTCCGCTCAGACGGGCGAGTTTTTTGATCTCACTGGTGTGTTTTTTGACCAAGCTTTCTGATTTGCCAGCGTAGACTGTGGCGGCGATCTTCTTCGCTGGCTCGACGTTTAGTTCGCTGCGGACGCTACGGACAGCCGAGATAATCGTCGTGACGAGTGTCATCTCAGTCTCGATTTTTTTGTTGATTCGAGCTTTGACTGGGCGTGGCCAGTGTTCTAGTGCGAGAGATCTACGGCGGACTTTGCCCACAGGACCAAACTGGGTGGCTAGCTCCTCGGTCACAAACGGGATAAACGGATGTGCCAGGCGCAGCACTGTACTGAGTACATGGGAGAGGACTTTGGGATTGGGTTTGTCTTTCGTCAGCTCGATATACCAGTCGCAGAAATCCTGTCGAATAAAGGTCTGAATTTTGTCTGCTACTTCGGCAAAGGCGTGTTTCTCTAGTCCGGTAGTAGCTTCTGTGATCAGAGTGTTGAGGCGACTCAAGATCCATTTGTCAGAGAGTCCGTGTGGAGTGGGATTCGCTACTAGATCGCGCCTATTGCCCAATATGCCGAAGACATAGCGACTAGC
>VAPK010555609.1_pt1 | contig 15469 bp, 13 predicted proteins | sample 3395031 | NCBI WGS metagenome assembly VAPK01 (sample SAMN08290443, study PRJNA428436) | hydrothermal vent metagenome | isolation source: Deep-sea hydrothermal vent chimney 1 | place: Pacific Ocean: Juan De Fuca Ridge
AATCCCGTGGATCCCGTTGATCCAGATAATCCCGTGGATCCCGTTGATCCAGATAATCCCGTGGATCCGAATAACATTCGTTTTATAGCGCGTACTCCTGGTGCTGTCGGAAATGGCACAATAACGATTACAGTTATTTCGGTAGCAGCGACACTACAGGCAATTCAGCGAGCACCAAACGGTACTATTTTGCAAGGTAACGCAACTTTACATCGTAAAAGTGGTGATATTTGGATTCAAAATGATACTGGCAGTACTGAATTATCAGCTGTTGCTGTTAATGGTTTAAATCTAGAGTTTGTATCAATCAATGTTTTAACTGTCGATTCAGTGGGCAACGATTCATTTTACGAAAACCTGGGTTTGGTTGCTGAGCATCCCCGGTTTATTGGTGCTGTATTAAGTTCAACACCTAGCCGAAGAATTGAACAGCTGGAAAATACATTTGCTATTGATATTGGTAGCAGTGTTGATGGTTTCCGACTATTCGAGATATTAAATGGTTTCACCGCACCTATTCCATTAACAGGTGGTTCTGATGGCGATGAACCAGTTTCCGAATCCTATACCTCAGCACTAGAAACATTTGCGGCTAATGAAGATATTTCAATCGTGGCCGCTCCCGGCTATTCTTCATTTTCAGATACCACACGGACCGGTATTCAAGATGCCTTGATTACCCATGCAGAAAGCCGAAGGGCTTATCGAATTGCTGTACTGGATACACCACAGGCACAAACTGTAACTGGAGCCGTCAGTATTAAAAGCAGAATTGATTCCAGCTATGCAGCTTTGTACCATCCCTGGATATTTGCTGCCAACCCCTTATCCCAACCGGCTAATGAAAGTATTCCACGGGAAATTCTTTTGCCGCCTTCCGGCTTTGTTTGTGGAATCTATGCGCGTAATGACAATGACAAAGGCGTCAGCAAATCGCCGGGAAATGAGATCGTAAGAGGTGCTTTGCGCTATGAAACAGATATCAGTTTTGCTGAACAGGAAATATTAAATCCCCGTGGTGTAAATTGCCTGAGATTTTTTCCGGGTAGGGGTAATCGGTTATGGGGCGCCAGAACAACAAGCTCCGATCCTGAATGGAAATACGTAGGTCCCAGACGATATTTTCTTTATCTCGAACATTCTATTGATCGCAGTACACAGTGGGTCGTATTTGAAAATAACGGGCCTCAGCTATGGACCAATGTTAGAGAAACCGTGAGCAGTTTTTTGTATAACGAATGGGTGTCAGGTGCATTGCTGGGTGCCAATCCAGATGAAGCTTATTTTGTCCGTTGTGATCGATCGACTATGACCCAAAACGATTTAGATAATGGCCGTTTGATTTGCCTGATTGGAGTTGCCGCCTTAAAACTCGCTGAATTTGTGGTGTTTAGAATTGGACAAAAAACAGCTGAAGCACGGAGTTAATTTGATTGCGTGCATATTCATAAACTTTTTTAAGAGGATTAAATGATGGCTATACGAGATACCCCCTTTTGTGCGTTTAATTTTTTAGTCAATTTTGGTGGTTCAGATGCTCCAGATTCAGTACTTGGTGGCTTTTCTGATGTCTCAGGTATCGGTAGTGAAATTAATATCGCAGAGTACCGCAATGGCAGTGAAAAAGAAAATCATGTGCGCAAGGTACCAGGGACTCATAAAATTTCTGACGTGACATTAAAACGAGGCATAGTCAGCTCTAAAGATTTTTGGGACTGGATAATAGAAGTACAGAGGGAAGGGCCATTAAAACAACGTGATGTTTCTATTACGCTGCGAGATGAAGCTGGTAAAACCGTGCAAACATGGACCCTACGGCGAGTAGTGCCGAGCAAATACACCGGGCCAACATTAGCGGCAAAAGGCGGCGGTGAGGTTGCGATGGAAGAATTGGTTCTCGCTGCAGAAGCGATGGAACTGGAAATAGCCTAAAACAACCGGTCATAAACAATGAAAGGCCTGAATTTTCACCTTCTAAAGCCAGTTACATCCACAGCTCCAAATAGGATGGATGTCGCTTGTTTTGTCGGTTTGGTGAACTATCGAACGGATGCAAAAGCAGAAGAAATTAACAACTGGTTATATGAGCAGGGCTGGTTGGATTCCAAATATGGACATAAGGCCATGTATCACCGAGACACTGCTTCAACCTATTTAGACGTCCCAGTGCCCATTGAGAACTGGGAAAGATTTGATAGCCTTTTTGCTTGGGATCAACGTCAGTTAAATGAAGACATTGAAAGTTTAACCATAACCAGCTACCTAGGTGCTGCAGTTCATTCCTTTTTTGCACAAGGTGGACGTAAGTGTTATGTGGTACGTGTCGGAGATCCCCTGCCAAATTCTGCTAGCAAAACAGATCGTAATCTGCTGATTGAAAAAATTATTCCCGGTTTTCCCAACGCCGTAAACGCCAACAAAGCAGATCGTACAACCTGGCATGGTATTGGTCATTTATTAGGATTACCTGATGTTTCATTCATCTGTATGCCAGATTTACCTGATCTCGTACAAACAGAAATTGTCAAGTTGCTAACGGATATACCCGATATCCTCCGGCCACCTGAACAATTCGTTGAGTGTTCGGATGCTATTTTGGTGGCACCAACTGACAATTTAGTTGCCACTATTCCAGCACCTAGAACTGATGAAACGGGCTATGTAATCTGGCGAGATGCCATTCATCAGGCTGCATGTTTTATTGCAAAAAACCAGAGAGAAGTACAACTGTTGGCAACTATCCCCTTACCTGATAGTTCAACTCCTGCCGCGAATAGTTTACTAAGTTTTATGCATCAGCAATCCTGGTTATCAAATTCATTAGATACTAATGAAAGTATTGCCAGTGCGTTTGTACAACTGTGCTATCCCTGGTTAATAACGTCTGGTTCACAAGCGCTGCCGGAGCAACTTGAGCCTCCTGATGGAGCACTAGCCGGTATGTTGGCAAGAAATGCGCTGAACAGAGGCAGCTATCGTAGCGTAATACCTTTAAAACAAACTGATATTAGCGGTATTTTTCCAGTGCTTTCTCAGAATCGGCTATTTGCTAAAAATGCTAAAGCACCCGAATCAGCATCGCCTGATGCGAGCTTTATAGATCGAGTCACATTGTTTGGGATAGTACCAGACGGTATCAGGATCATTTCAGATGTAACCACGAGTAACCTTATCGCTCATCGACCCGCGAATATTAACCGCATTATTTCATTAGTCGTGCGTGCCGTCCAACGTGCAGGTGAGGAATTCGTATTTGAATCTAATGGAGAAACTTTATGGTCGGATATTAAATTAAGAATAAACGATTTGTTGTTGAATCTGTTTAATGTAGGTGCTTTACGCGGTAAACAACCTGAAGATGCTTTTCATGTGCGCTGTGATCGCAGCACTAATGCGCAACGGGATATTGATAATGGCCGCGTGATTGCACAAATACATATTGAACCGGCGGCCTCCATAGAAAGCATTGATGTGACGCTTGCTATGGATCAGTCAGGGCAGATATTAATGACTCCATCAGTTAATGAGGCCGTTGTTACATGAGCGAAGTAAAAGAAAACAGACTCTATCCTATGCATGTTTTCCGCTTTCAAGTGGATTTCGAAGAGCAACTAATTGCCGATGATAACGATGTTTCCAAAGTGGTTTTATGCAGTGGCGCTTTTTCTGAATGTTCCGGTCTGGAAGCAAGCATGGAGCCTAAAGTGATCAAAGAAGGTGGTCGTAACTGGGGGGCGATTCAACGTACCGGAAAAGTAACGTTTGCAACACTGGTGCTAAAACGTGGCATGACTGCAACCAGAGATTTATGGAAATGGTATGAGTTTGTTGGGACTGGAAAATATGCTCATCGATTGAATGTCATTGTGACTATGTTTGATACCTCGGGACAGGCAGTATTAGCTTGGAAAGTGGCACAGGCATTACCCATTAAGTTTAAAGCCGCAGATTTGAATGCCAAGGGTACGGATGTCGCTATCGAAGAATTACACCTTGCTCATGAGGGTTTAAGCCTGATGACCACTGGCTTGACAGGTACTTTGAATTAGATACTAAAAGAGAATAATTGATGGCTAATCCTGAAAACGTCGAACGTGCTTTTTTCCAGATAAAAGGTTCGCAAGAAAAAATCATAGTAGATTTCAATCCAGAGTCACTGCAATACACGATTGCTAATAATTTAGAGAACAAGGGTAAGGGTAATAAGAAAAAACAATATATTAGTGACAGTACAGCAAAGCTGACCATAGATCTGATTTTCGATACCACGGGTTTGGGCGAGGATGTGCGTTTGAAAACAATTAAAGTTGCAAAATTTATGGAGCCTAACGTTGATAAAGCACCACCCGAAGTCAGTTTTGAATGGGGGCTTTATACCTTCAGGGGCATGGTGGAATCTTATAAAGAAACAATAGATTATTTTTCAGCAAATGGCGTGCCGCTGCGTGCATTGGTCAACATAACTATGTCCAGCCAGGATAAGGTATTTGAAGGTGGATCCGATGCAAAAAATGCCGGAACGGGTGGTTCAGCGGGGTTACCAAACTCCGCGATTCCAGCTTCAGCAAATAATGGCAAAGGCGCAACCGATGTTGCTACAAAAGGGGGTAATCCAGGGGCCGGAAAAACGATAGCTGGCAACAATGGACTTGAAAACATGCGTTTTCCTGGCACAGCATCTCTGGAGATTGGCGGTTCTGCAGTATTAAAACCCCCGGCTGCGTTTGCTTCGGGTGGTTTAAGTATTTCTGCAAGTGCTGATTTGGATTCAGGTGTCTCGACAGAGATAGGGATTTCTGGGGGATTGGATGCTAATGTCAGTCTAAATCCCAGTTTAAATTTGGATGCAAGTGTGAACAGTGCCAGTGCCTTTTCAGGTCTGCGAAATATCGCACCTGTATCCGGTGGATCTGCTTCCTTGAATCTAGATAATTTTCTGGATACCGATAGCACTAGTAATTTTGGCGTAGATGTTCAGTCATCTTTCGGTCTAGGTGGTGGTGCTGGTTTACAAGGCTCTGCAAGCTTAACAGCTGAAGTGGGACAGGGTGGTGAATTTAAAACAAAAATAGAATTTGATGGAGGTTAATCATGGGCGTCGTATTTGATGAAGTAATTGCGACTATAGAAGCTCCAGAAACAAAGCCAAAGGAAACTGAAATGTCTGAACAACTGACTCAGGATGAAGGCAATCATGAGGAAAAAATCAACCAGGTTTTTGAAATGAAGCAACGCCGAGCCAAGCGGTTATGGGCAGACTGATGATACCTGAACGATCAACACCTTTTAAGGTAGGCGCAAATGACTGAAACTTCAGTTAGTCAAGCGGCCGTTTATAGTGCTCGGCCAACCTTACGGATTGATGAGCGGGAATCCGAAAAAGCCAGTGCGCTATTGATTGGCATGGAGATGACCGAGCAAGAGGGTGGCTTATCGGCATTGGCGTTACGCTTGAGTAATGTTGCCAGTGACCCTCAAGGTAGTGCGGGATATGCTTTTGAAAGCGAGAATGAATTACGCTTAGGCTCAACCATTGCCGTATCTAGTGGCGATGAAACCGCACCTCAGGAAATATTTAGGGGGACTGTTACCGGTTTTGAAGCGGAGTTTCCTGAAACTAGTCCACCTGAATTAGTCGTGCTGGCCGAAGACTTGTTGCAATCGGCACGGATGACTAGGCGCACCTTGACTTTTAGTGATATGTCTCTCAATGGTTTGGCCAGTTCAGTGGCTGCCACTTTAAACCTGACTCCGGTAATAAGCGAATACACCGACGTATTAGGTACTTGGGTGCAATTAAATGAAAGTGATTTGGCATTTTTACGGCGGATTTTGCACCGTTACGACGGCGATGTCCAAGTGGTTGGCAATGAATTACATGTTTCAGCGCGCAAAGATGTACGGAGGGGAGATTTAGAATTGGAGATGTTTGGTCAACTACGCAGCGTGAAATTTATAGCCGATTTAACTAATCAGGTTTCTGATGTGACTGTATCAGGCTGGGATGCAATCGCCGGTCGACGCATTACGGCAAGTAGTCAAGGCGCAAATTTAGGCCCAGGAAATGGTCGGCGAGGTTCTCAAATTTTAGCCAAAACCATTGGTGAGCGTACTGAGCATGTTGGTCATATTTCAGTGACGACGGAGGAAGAAGCCCGAATGCTGGCTGATACTGTTTATGATCAACGAGCTCGACGCTTTGTGTGTGCGCATGGTTTAGCAGAAGGCAATCCAGCTCTGCGCGTAGGGACCAATGTACGCCTTACCGGAATCAGCCCACGATTTCAAAATACTTATTATGTGGTCGCTGTTTGTCATCGCTTCGATGTACTCAAAGGTTACGAAACTCATTTTAAAGCTGAGTGCTACTCCTTGGGAAATACAAGATGAGTGACATGGAATTATTGGAACGTTTAAACAATCGTGCAGCTGATTCCAGTTATCTAGCTGAAGTCGTCTCGGTTAAGGACCCTGCAAGTTTATCCAGAGTTCAAGTTCGGATATTAAGCTTCGATGGTGTCGATGAGCAGGATGCACTGATATGGGCAAGAGTAGTCGTGCCTTTTGCAGGCAATAATCGCGGTGCTTTTTTAATTCCAGATGTTGGCGATGAAGTACTCATTACTTTTGTTAACGGTGACACTCGTCTGCCCATTGTGATGGGTGGATTATGGAATGGACGTTCAACGGTTCCCGAGAGTTTGGGAGGTAGTGGCGATCGTATTGATCGCTGGACTATCACCGGTAAACAAGGAACGAGAGTGGCCATTGAAGAAGAAAGTCTATCTACTGCAAAAGTTTTATTTACCACACCCGGTGGGGTAAGCGGTGAATTAACTGACGAAGGTGGTGGGAAAATAGAGTTTAAACAGGGAGGCACAACACTGACTATCGATAATCAAGGTGTGACTGTGAATACCTCGTTAAAACTTAAGGTACAAGCGACCCAGGTTAGTATTTCTGCAGCAATGGTTCAGGTGGATGCAGGGATTTCAAAATTCAGTGGTGTGGTGCAGGCAGATACGGTTATCTGTAACAGTATTATCAGTGCATCGTATACACCGGGAGCGGGAAATATATGGTAAGTCTAACGATGAAGCATAGCATCAGGTGGCAAGCACCAATACCGCTGTGGGCACAAAACAGTAGCACCGGTTTGCGCATAAACAATCCAGGCATAGCACCTCAGCCCAGTATCTTGCGGTTTGCCACTGATTCTTTTATGGAAGAGATGTTATCAATGTTAAATGATAATCCGAAACGCATTGTGGAATGGGTTGCGCAACCAGAAACATGGCGTGAGCCGATGAAATCTCCACATACGGTAAGCAAATCCCAAGAAGAATCGAGTATAGCCTATCTATTTAACAAAACAAAACAGCAAACTGATCAACAAAACCCGGCTGTAGACAAACTGATAGTAAAACCCAAGGGTAATGTTGTTATTCCTGTTGATGAAGTCGAACAGTCTATACCGTTAAAGCTGTTTCAAGCAGCGCATCAACGATATTATTTGGTTTCAGCATCGCTGATCAACAGAAACCCAGGTCTGCCAGATCATCTTTTGAAACTGGCTAACAATGAAAAAACAAGTTTTGTTGTGCGACGTCTGGTTCCTCCAGAAGACGACTCAGACAAGCAAAATCTGGATAAAATTGATAGTTGGGATGAATTTGCCTTTGTGGTTACAGACAATGACAAAACCTGGAAAAAATTGGACCAATATAACCAGGGTATTACTCGGACATTAGCAAATAATGAAGAGCAGTTACCGCTTTTTCCAGTCACTTACCAAGACTCATGTGGACATGATAGAAAAATTCATAGTGGTTTAATTCCGGTTGGAAAGCGAGAAACCTGGATGGCTGCGCCAGCCTCAGAATCAGTCGAGCAGGGGCAGGCAGGTGTTTCATTTGCAAAAATTATTTTTCAGACGGATGTAACTGCACCCTGGAAGGTTTTAGTGTCACAAGCTCAGGCTAAACAAGACAGTTTAGGTAGTGCTGATATTCCTAGTGAAGAAAGCATTGAAGTAAATGACCGTGCTCGGCGTACAGCTCGTGACAATATTCAGACTGTGTCCTGGTATATATTGCTCGATTTAGCCAATTTTCTGGAACACTATTTACCGATAGTTTGGGCAGTCGTTAAAAACAATACAACACTGGATTCCTTAGATGACAAAGAAACCAAATTTTTGAATGCACTACAAACTATTACCATACCAAAGTCTTTACCTGAAAAATTAGTCCGCTTACCGCATAAAGATCCGGAGAGTATGGATGATAGTAATTCTTCTGTTTCTTACCGCCTGGAAAACGTGAAGTCGAATTTGCTTGATGCCTTAGTTGAAATTAAAAATTGGGAACAGAATCTTGAAAGCGTAGAAGTTGATTTTGTTAGATATAACAATGATGATCCCATTCAGATAGATGATAAATGGCCAGATTTTTTGTTTCCACTAGCCGATCCTGAATCCGATTCAGAAGACTTGGGGCCATTACCAGCAGAAATAGTGGGCATTGATTATAACGGTTTGAGCGGTGTCGATTTAAGCCATGCAAAAATTGATGCATTGGCTGAGCTGATAGAACAAATGCTGCCTGCACCCAGCGAGGCAGAAATGATATTTAATTCACAAAGCTTGTTGGATCAACGCGATGCCTGGTTTGTGGTTCGATGCGTCTATGAACGACCGCTGTGTGGTCCTTTGTTCCCTGCTTTAGTGAGCCATCCAACGCGGCCCTTTCAATTAGCAGCTTTTTTTGACTCGGATGCGCCTGCCCGTCCGATACGGATACCGATGCCAGTAGATATTTCTCCGGCCGGCTTAAGAAAATTTCAAAAGAATACCGCGTTTGTTATTTCTGACATGCTGTGTGGAAAAATAAAAAAAATCCGCAAATTATCCTTGGGTGATTTGGTGAGATCAGTTTTGCCCTGGCCATTTCATAAAGATTTACCGAATCCGGGTGATACAGGGCCATGTAAAAATGGTGAGTCAAGTTTCGGTATGATTTGTTCTTTATCGATACCCATTGTTACTTTGTGTGCGCTTGTTTTAGTCATGATTATGGTGGCTTTGTTTGATATATTTTTTCGCTGGATACCTTTTTTTATATTTTGTTTACCTGTTCCAGGCTTCAAAGGTAAAAAGGACAGTTAAGATGAATATATGTTTAACATATTTCGGCTCATTCATTTCATAGGGGAAAACAATGATAGAAAAAACCCGAATTGAAAAAATTGTCAACTGGCCATTATTACCCTTACCTGATCAAAATGGTCATATCTGTTTCCCCTCATTAGAGGATAGTGTGCGCCAGTCAATTCAGATTATTCTGCGTACTCGCCCCGGGGAACGTATTATGCGACCCAATTTTGGTGGTGGCTTAGAAAACATGTTGCATGAACAAAACTCCTTAACCACCCGTCGTCAAATACGTGATTTGATCAATGAATCGCTGAACCGTTGGGAGAAACGCATTATTTTGGATCGGATTGATGTTTGGGAAATTGAAGATCAGCCAACTGGCGTGAGAGTTGAGATTGCCTATCGGTTGAAACGCTCAAATCAACCTAAACAAATAGGTATTACTTTGGACTTGGAGGCCTAAACCATGCCAATTATACCGCCTAGATTAGATGATAGAAATTTTGAAGACCTTGTAGAGGAGCTGCTTGCACGCATACCGGCACATAACCCAGACTGGGTGCCTCAACCAGGAGATCCCGGTCGTACGATGTTGGAATTGTTTGCCTGGTTAGGTGAAACAATCCTGTATCGAGCCAATTTAATTCCCGAAAAACAAAGATTGGTATTCCTCAACCTTTTGGGTCAGAAAGTGCGTGCTGCCAAAGCAGCAAGAGGTATCGTTTCGATCAGACTCGATGAGCCTGAAGCGACAGATGCCATTTCTCTAGCACCTTTGGCAAAGGTGTCTGGGGCCGTTGATTTTGAAACGCGCAATGAAATTACCGTGTTGCCAGTTAGTGCCGAGTGCTACTACAAGCGCCCATTAACAGAAGACGAGAAATCGGAATTGACTGATGTACTTGATGGCTTGCATGAATTTCATGAAATTGAGGACGATTTATCGGGTTATGTAACAACGCCTGTTTTCACTGAAGGACTTAGCAACAAAACCGGTATCGATCTTGTTAAAGACACCATAGATAACAGTATTTGGCTAGCTTTAGTAACGACATCGCCAAGCAGAATTAGTGCTATTAAAGACACCTTGGCCGGGGTACAAGAAGGCAGAGGTGCATTGCTAAACATTGGGTTTGCACCCGCAATAGAAGTACCCGGCTCATTTGATGATATACAACTCCCTGGTCGTATTCCTCATGTATGGGAAATTAGCACTAGCCAACTAGATAATGACCTGCCGGTCTATGCGCAATTGTCACGCATAGCCGACTCCACAGAAGACTTCACTAAACGTGGTGTTGAACGTTATGTGTTGCCAGGGAACCCGAGTGCTTTCGGTGTTCTTGAAGGTGATGTTCGAAAAGATTCTAATGCCGGCGTTGGTGATCGACCCCCTCGATTGGATGATCCGGAAAAACTGGCAAACATTGTCGCCTGGTTGCGTTTGCGACCTGCAACAACATTACAATCCATGGCAGTAAGCTGGATTGGTATTAATGCGGTAGAGATTGATCAGCGACAAACCATCAAAGGTCGTGTTATCGGTCAAAGCACAGGCGCTGCTGACCAGGTGATGTTATTACCAGCTCGCTCGGTGGAGCCTGAAACATTTATTTTACAGGTCGAGGAAATCGGTCTTGGCTTTGTAAAATGGCGAGCTGTTGATGATCTGGCTCTTATGAGTAGAGACGATACAGTTTATACATTAGACAGTGAAGCCGGCAACGTTACTTTTGGCAATGGCATATTCGGTAGAATTCCGACGTTGGGTCAACGCGTTCGAGTAGCAATGATGCGAGCTGGTGGTGGTAGTACTGGTAATTTACCGACCACTTCATTGCAACAAATTAGCGCAAAAGATTTCAAAGGCAATCCTGTTAATCGAAAATTATCGGTCATTCAGGGTATCGCAACAGAAGGTGGCGAAAATGTCGAAGATTTAAGCGCCGCTGAGAAACGCATACCGAGTTGGTTACAACACCGTAATCGCAGCGTCACCGAAGCCGATTACAAATCTTTGGCCGCTGAAACACCAGGTGTAAGAGTCGGGCGAATTGAGGTTTTACCTCACTTTATGCCCCAACAACGACGTGGTGATGTACCCGGTGTGGTATCAGTGATGGTCTTGCCGTTCAAAGACATGACTGAAGCGCCCAACCCCAGACCTGATCAACCTTTTATTGAAAAAGTATTTGCCTATTTGAATAATCGGCGTCCGTTGGCCACCGAACTCTATGTGATTGGCTGCGAATATATTCCGTTGGGTTTAAGTATTGGCATTACTGTGCGTGATGGTTTTGCTTATGATCAAGTCGTCAATGCTGTCCGTGAAGCAATCAAGCGGTATTTGTGGAGTTTGCCACCTGATGGACCATTGGGTGAAGGGTGGCTGCTGGGACGATCAGTTCAAGATCGAGAACTGGAAATTGTTGTTGCACGTGTTGCGGGAGTCAATAGTGTTGGTGGTGTTAACTTGTTTAACAGGGAAAACAACAAGTGGATTAAAGTGGCTCGGGTTCAGACTTGCGATGCCATTGAAATTGACCTGGAAGATTGGCAATTACCGGAATTACTGTCAATTGTTGTTACAACAGATGGTACGCCAAGTGATGATTTACGTGCACTACCGGATCCTTTTACAGGTGCGGGTTCAGATGCAGGTGGTATAGCCGTACCCGTTGTGCCGGAAGTTTGTTAATGGATGCCAATAGACAACAATTCTGGATGCTGAGTGAACAATCACACTGGCATCTGATTGGTGATCCTGCAGGACTTGAATATGATGTGGAGCGTCGCTCTATAAAATTGGCCAATCAGCGTCGTAAGGTGACTTTTTTTGATGACTTGATTTTAGCTGAAGAGCGATTAGCGTTAACGCCACAAACCCTGGATGAATTTGGCAACAGAGCTTTCCTGAATAGCGAAACAAACACTATTATCGCAACGGGTGCGTTGGATAATGATGTAGAGATATATGCACCCGATGCTGATTCCAGTGAAATCACCGATTTGGTGATGGGTAACGATGGCGTTTTATATATTGCTATTGATGGCCGCATAGTAATGCACGATAGGCGCGAACGCTGGCAAAAGCAGAATATTGAAGTGCCTGAATTAAGCGGTTTTAGTGCGTGGCGTATGGCAGCTGATCCTGATGGCGGCGTTTGGGTACTTGACAAAGACAGCAAAAAACTGGCAAGAGTTCAGGGTATGCCGCTGCATAAACTAGCGCATCGAAGTTTTGGTCCGGATGTTTCTCGACCCTGCACCAAGAATCCGAACCCACCACATTTAATATCAGTTGAAAAAGTAGTCTGGCCGAACGATGAAACGCCCGTTGCAATTGCTTGTAGCCTTGAGGGTAATGTAGCTGTATTAAGCTGGGTAGACAATATCGACAGCACTCCTGCTCCTGCCAGGTACCGGCAAGTTACTGATCAGGGTGAATTAACTAGCGCTCTGGATTTACTGGGTTCCAATCATCCCTTTAGTTTTCATTGGATAGACAAAAATCATATTGCTCTGTTATTGGCGGGGGTTAATAAAGAGTCTCCGGTTTACCGCATCAACCTCAATCAACCGAGTATTTGGTCTGGGGGTGATTTATATCCTTTAAAAAAGGATTTTAATAATGGTCCTTTTTTACACAGCCTAAGTTTACCAGCCTACTATCCAACGATTACCACTTATCGTGCTTTGCATCGATTATCTTTTCCGTTCTTTTCTAAGTTAGGTGAAGCCAGTAATAACCCGATTTTTACCCCACTGGATAGTGGTAATGCACAAATGGTTTGGCATCGGCTTTATCTTGAAGCAGTTATACCAAAAGGATGCGGGATAAAAATTTGGTTAGCAACGTCGGATAATGAAGTCGAATTTTCCACAATCCAGTCATCTGACTGGTATGAACACCATTTTGGAAAAATGTTTGAGCAAAGTGCTCGTTCTGAAATACCGGTCGCAGTTTGGGAATCACAGGCTTCAGAACTCCCGCATAACCCTGGCGTATTACCTTGCGCAACAGAGAAGAATATTTCCGGTCTGTTCAGTGTCCTGATTCAGCGAACCAATCGGCGAGTCAGATCGTTAAATGGGCGTTATTTGCATGTCCGTGTTCAATTACTCGGTAATGGTCGGAGCACACCGGAAATTTTTGCACTACGGGCGTATGGTTCGCGCTTTTCATATATAAACGAGTATTTACCCCAGTTCTATAAAGAGTCGACTTATCAACCGGAAGCTAACCTGGATGGACAATCCACAGCTGCCGATTTTTTGGAGCGATTCGTATGCAATGTAGAAGGCATACTGACCAATGTTGAAGACCGCATAGCAAATGCCTATTTACTCACCAATCCGCAAACTGTGCCAGATGAATCGTTATCGTGGCTAGCAAGCTGGATCGGCTATGAAATCAATAGTTCATTACCTGAGCAGGTTCAACGAAGTTTCCTGCAGGCTGCATCGGAGTTATATCGTTGGCACGGAACTTTGCGTGGTCTCAAGCTTGCCTTGGAAATTGCTACTCAAGGCGGAATCAGCGGTGGAGAAATAGTGGTATTGGAAGACTACCGTTTACGCCGAACCTTTGCCTCAATTATTGGTGCTGATCTGGATGATGCAGATGATCAATTAACTGCTGGTGGTGCAATCTCTGGAAACTCATTTGTCGGTGATACCTTATTCATAGGTGATGAGAATAGAAAGGAATTTCTGGCATTATTTGCAGCTGGTCTCTCGGTAGATACCCGTGAACAGAAAGACATTGATGCATTGTTTAACAAATTGGCGCATCAAGTCACCATTTTGGTTCATGAGCAAGTTGAATCACAAGACCTGGGTCTGATACAACAGATTGCTCATAAGGAAATACCAGCCCATGTTGCATTTCGGGTTTTATCAGCATCAAATCCGTTTTTAGTTGGTATGGCCTCTTTGGTTGGTGTGGATACTTATTTAGCTAAAAGAAATATTTCTGAGTCTGTACGTGTTGGAAAATCCTTGGTTGGTAAAAATGATTTTATCAAGGGGCCAGCGGCACTCGACCCAAGATTGGAAGGCATAGGATCAGGCACACCAATAAATCCAATACTGAAACCCATAGCCTTCGCTTCCGATGAAACGGTGGAGATTGGCAATAATTTAGTACTGGATGCTAGCGGTTCTCGTGCTTTTGGAGAACGAAATTTAACAAAATACAATTGGATTTACAAAGGAAAAGGTGAATGAGATGGCTGAAGTTAACTTAGAAGAAATTCTAGCCGGGAAGGTAGAAACTACGGATTCGGCATTAGTGATCAAAATGCCCGAAGATGAACCGTTATCGATTGGACAACACAAATTTCAGTTAACGGTTGAGGATGGCTCTGGTAATAAGTCGCAGCCAGCACAAATAACAGTGATTATCGTTGATTTACAAGCTCCAACAGCACTTATTGACTTACAGAATGAAGAGGGAGGCATAGTGACAAATGAACAGATATCATTCGGTTCTGGATTCATATTAAGCGGCGCACGCTCAATAGATGTTGGCGGATCAATTGCTAAATATGTCTGGGAACTTATCCCTCAATAAGATGGCAGATTTTCGAACTTCCAAGCGGGTTGAAACACAAGTTTCATCGATAACTGTGGATGCGGGTTTGCCTGTGGGAGATCATATTTTCCAGTTAACAGCTATTGATAAAAGTGGAAATATAAGTAAACCGGCACTGATTACGGTGAAGATTATTGATTTATCAATACCAATCGATCCGGTTACACCCGAACCTGTTGTTTTGGAGGATTCGGCAATCATTGAACCGGTTCGACAGAGGCGTGTTAATAACTCTGAGTCATTATCTGACAACACTGCAAAAAAGCCTGGTACAAGAAAAAAACTTGTTAAGAAAAATAACACTGAGAATAAAACACAGTCCAAGGCGTCCTCAAAGAAACCAAAACCGCAGAAAAAAAGTAAAACTGACAGTACTTGATTGGAGATGGTAATGGCTAAGCAAAATGATACTTTAATCTCAGTGGAAGGGCCCGATAGAGTCCAGTATGAAACAGGTGTGCTATTAAATGCTGAGGATTTCTTAGCTGAGCAAAATTATCATCGCGGACGATTGGCTCGTGCTTTGGCTTATGTTAATGGCAGTGGAACCCTTGCTGGTTTGAAGGTGGTTTACGAAGCTGCAGTTGAAGCCAGTGACGAAAATGGTGATGGCGTGGACGAACGCATGATGATCAAGCCTGGATTAGCGATTGATCGCATTGGAAGACTCATTGAAGTGCCTAAGTCTTTGTGTCTGCAACTAGGAAAATGGTATGAGC
>VAPK010698866.1_pt1 | contig 15467 bp, 15 predicted proteins | sample 3395031 | NCBI WGS metagenome assembly VAPK01 (sample SAMN08290443, study PRJNA428436) | hydrothermal vent metagenome | isolation source: Deep-sea hydrothermal vent chimney 1 | place: Pacific Ocean: Juan De Fuca Ridge
GAACTTTTCATGACAATAACACTTCTTTTCTTAATATTTGAGCGCACTTTATCAGCATCAAAACACCCTGTCTAGGCTATTTTACAAACATTAATCATTGAGTGAAAAAACAACCGAAAATACAACAACACGAGTAAAAAAGTAATAGTTTAAGTACAAACGAACTTTACTAGCACATTACATATGATGCACAGTCAATGGTGTTCATGTGGTTTTAAATAATCATTATTACTGAATAAACAGTCGGGGGTAGCCCGACTGCTAGTCACTTTCTTTTAACTGCCTGAAAAGAAAGTAACCCAAGAAAACGGCACCCCGACATCACGCCCGCAAGGAGTGTACCCAACCTCGCTAGTCGCTAAAGCGCCAAGTCGGTTGACACGCCCTTTGGCTACCTTGCGTTGCTCAACAAAATAAGCGGCTGTGCAACTCAACCTAGTGGCTTATAAAAACTACAAGCCACTGCGGGATTCAAACAAGTGCTCGCCTTTTTCTTATTTTGTTTCTGCTACTCAGCATGATGTAAGGGGAGAAAGTAAATTGGAAGATGCTTTTCTTTAATTGCAAACACGTTGCATTCGTATGGTTTTGAACTTCAGCCCCTTGGCACCTCGCCGAGCAACGGAATCAGACAAGGAGTTTTCGTCGAGGACTGTCTGAGGCCGAATGTTTGTCTCGGGCGAGTTCCGCAGACGCCTTGTTAGATGAGTAGCACAGGGAAGGCAAAGCCCGAGGTGTGGGGTGTCTTTTTCTTTCCCATGTTTCTTTTGGACAGGCAAAAGAAATAGGGTCGCCCGTCGCGCGAGAGCGACAACACCGTTGCGCCTCTAATGACCATTAGTTAAGATAGTATTAAGAACCACTACATCAAACTTTTATGGCTTCACACATTAACCACACCAACTTACGATTGCTATGAATATCCCAGAGGAACTAGGAATACCTAAATATGAGTTCAGGTTAGTCTTTGGAACAACTAAGATTGGGTACGACGAAGAAAAAGAAGAGGAAAACCGAAAAAAGCATCATTACTCGCTCGAAAGTGCATTGTATCTACTAAACAATCTAATTTCCCCACTAGGAGCTAAAAAACCACATTTAACTAAAGGCCCCTTCGTTGAAAATGGTGAATATAGGCATATGCACATGAGTTTGGATGATAATGACCACGTTGTGGTAATGGTAACGACGATGCGAGACGAAGAAACAGTACGTATTATTTCTTTCAGGCGTGCCAGCCCAGAAGAAAGAGAGGAATTTAAAATTAATACATCATTAAGCAAGGCACCTAACGATACCTCACTTTAGTTCAAACCTACCCCAACCCCACTTCCACCAAATTATCACTAAAAGTAGCCGAATTCCCCATATCGCCTAACTCAGCCAAACTAATACAATTAACCGTACCTTTATTAAGCTGACGCCAATAACCCAAACTCGCTACCACTATCCCTGCATTCACATCATCCGTAATATTCGCTACGCCTTCAAATGCGCCACGGTCATTAAACACTTTAACGGTATCACCCTCTTTAATATTGCGTGCTTGCGCATCGGCTTGATTCATCAACACGAACTGTTCACCTTGTGCTTTTTGCTGACTATCCATATTGGCGTAACAAGAGTTTAGAAAGGCATGGCTTTTAGGCGAAATAATACTGAGTGGATATTTAGCAGCCAGCTCTGGATTAGTCGCTACCGATTCACGTGATGCTAAATAATCTGGCAATGGATCAATATCTTGCCCGGGCTGAAAACCTTCGTACATTTGACGAAACGGCCCTGCCACAAAGTTCTTAGCGCCTTCCACCATAAAGTGACACTTACCCGTTGGTGTTGGAAACTCACCTTTAGCATGGCGTGCGCGTACATCTTTATCACCAAAGTCTTTTAAGCGAGCAAAACCATGCTTGCGCATGTAATCTAAATCAATGCCTTCACAGGTTGGTGCGTCCCAATCCACATAGTTTTCTAAACATTGAGCATCGCTCCATTTGAAGTTATCTTCTTCATAACCCATTAATTTAGCTAAGCGTCTGAAAATTTCGTAATTGGGCAATGCTTCGCCTGGCGGTTCAATACATTTTTCGTTATAAGTAAGGTATAAATGACCCCAAGACAGAATCATATCTTCCATTTCAGCGCCCATGGCTGCTGGTAATACAATATCGGCATAAGCGGCAGTATCTGACATAAAGTGCTCAGCCACCACAGTGAATAAATCTTCTCGCGCAAGGCCTTTTGCAATTTTATCGGTCTCTGGCGCCTGCGTCAGTGGGTTGGTATTCCACACCATGACTGATTTAATCGGGGTTTTAAGATTAAGCTCACCAACTAGCGCACGACCAAATTGCAAGTTATTGACCACCTGCGTGCCTTCAGGAATTAAATCTGGGCGTGAAATCACATCAAATTTATAGGGGTGCTCCCACACAGGAAACTGCAATGCCCCACCACCCACATGGCGCCATGCGCCAATTAATGCCGGCAAACAAGTTACGGCACGAATGGCTTGGCTACCACCATAATTGCGCTCTAGTGCAACGCCAAGACGAATTGCAGCTGGGGGTGTGGTTGCATATTCACGTGCAAATTGACGAATCACATCTGCCGAAACACCTGTAATTTCTTCTGCCCATTCTGGTGTGCGTGTTTTTGCACGTTCAGCTAATTCTTTGTATCCATGCGTATAGTGATCAATATAATCTTGATCTTGTAAGCCTTCTTCAATAATCACATTCATCATAGCCATGGCTAATGCGCCGTCTGTTCCCGGTTTGGGCGCAATATGCCAGTCTGCCTCTTTAGCTGTTCTTGAGACATAAGAATCAATCACCACCACTTTGGTACCTTTTTTCTGCGCCTCATGCACGGTGCGCCAATGATGTAAATTAGTGCTGACTGAATTACATGCCCAAATAACAATGTATTTTGAATGGATAAAACTTTCAGGATCAACACCTGCCGTTGGCCCTACGGTAAGTAGCCAAGCCGTACAAGAACCTTCGCCACAAAAGGTACGCTCAGTGACGGTAGCCCCCATGCGGTTAAAAAAAGCATCGCCACCATTTAAACCATGCACTAAACCTTGGTTACCCAAATAGCTATTGGGCATAATCGCTTGCGGACCATCTTCAGCAATAATTTTCTTCCATTTAGTGCTAATCGTATCAAGCGCTTCATCCCAAGTAATACGCTCAAACTGCTTGCTGCCTTTAGGACCCGTACGCTTCATCGGGTAAAGCACGCGGTCAGGATGATAATGGCGTTTTTCGTAATCTTTGAGTTTGACGCACAAACCACCACGCGTCATGGGGTGTTCTTTATTACCGGTGACTTTGAGCAACTGACCATCTTTTACATGGTATTCCATGCTACAAGTATCGGGACAGTCATGCGGACAGCCGCCATGAAAAGTCTTAATGCCATCATCTACTGGTGAATTCATCTCAAACCCCTTTAGCTATCAATCATTAATAATATATACCGTTCAGTATACCCCTGCAACTCTTTTCTATGCACTGTTAGAATACACTAATGAACAAACCGTTAAAGCGATTAAATAATCTGACACCTAGTCAGTTTTTACGTGACTATTGGCAAAAAAAACCACTATTGATTAAAAATGCCATCGATGACTTTGAAAACCTGCTGACACCCAATGAATTAGCTGGGCTCGCTTGTGAAGAGGATGTTCAATCTAGAATTGTTAACAATACCAATAATAGCTGGCAAGTTGCTGATGGGCCATTTGCTGAAGATGATTTTGCCAAGCTACCTAAACAAAACTGGACGCTATTAGTACAAAGCGTCAATCATCATTTACCTGAAGCAGCCGAGCTGCTAACACTATTTAATTTTATCCCGCATGTGCGTTTAGATGACTTAATGGTGAGCTACGCACCCACTGGCGGGTCAGTAGGCGCACATGTTGATTCTTATGACGTATTTTTACTACAAGGTTCTGGCAAAAGACGCTGGCAGATTAGCGCACAAACTGATTTAAGTTTAATAGAAGATGCGCCTATAAAACTATTAAAACATTTTAAAGCTGAACAGGAATGGGTGTTAGAAACGGGTGACATGCTTTACCTACCGCCTAACTATGCACACCATGGCGTTGCGGAAACTAATGACTGTATGACATATTCCATCGGCTTTAGAGCACCAGCCGCACAAGAGTTAACGCATTCGTTTTTAAACTATTTACAAGACACGATTCAAGCTAAGGGCTATTATGAAGATAAGGCATTAAGCTTGCAGACACATCCCGCCGAAATCAGCGATGCCATGATAAAGAAAGTAGAAAAAATACTACGAACCATCACCTGGGATAAAGGCCATATCAATCATTTTTTGGGCATTTATATGACCGAGCCGAAGCCAGATATTGTTTTTGAACCGCCACAAAAAATCAGCCCTATCGACTTTGCTAAAAAACTAGCAAAAAAACCGTTAAGGTTAGATTTAAAGTCATTAATGTTATTCCAACAAAATAACTTTTACTTAAATGGTGAAACTTTAGCAGTGCCTACGCGTTTAACTGAACACATGCGCCACTTGGCAGACCATCGTTTTTTAAAGTCAGTCTCTTTAAATGAAGACAAGCAACAAGCATTAGCCAATACATTGTATGCAGCCTATACGGCTGGCTATATTAACTTTGAATAAGGCAATCAGCGATGAATGAAAACACACTAAAGCCTGATAACATTATTTTAGGTGAGGTTAATTATTCTGCAGCATTAAATTTGGTCATTGCGGAAGCAAAAGAGCAATTGCTGATTTTTGACCAAGATTTTTCGTGTGGGGATTACACCAGTATTACCCGTTTTAATTTGATACAAGGGTTTTTAAGTCAAAGCCCATCAAGCGAATTAACGATTATCTTACAAAACACGGATTTTTTTACCCAACAATGCCCACGTCTATTTAATTTGCTGTCATCCTATAATCATAAAATGACAGTATATGAAACCAATAACCATGCCAAAATAGCCAAGGACTGTTTTGTACTAGTCGATCATAAAAGCTACTTAAGACGTTTTCATATCCACCAAGCCCGGTTTAAATTTATGTTAAATGATATCGACACCACGGCTAGTCTTACGGATCGCTTTGATGAACTTAGAGAAGAAACCACGCATGCTGTCTCTGCAAGCAAACTTGGGTTATAGAGAATAGTAATGAAAAAACTTTTAATCGCGTTTTTAATGTTATCTAGCTTGATAGCCAATGCTGAAACTGAATTTCAAATAATTACTTTACAGCATCGATTTGCCGCAGACTTGTTGCCGATTATTTCCCCTATGGTGGGTGAGGATGGGACGGCTACTGGCATAAACAACCAGCTTATTTTGCGCGCTAGCCCTAGCCGTATGCGCGAGATAGAACAAACTATTGCTGAGCTAGACATTATTAGAGTCAATCGTAGGATTTCCATTCGATCTAACAACAATAGTCAGCGGCAGCTAAACCGTACTGAGGCTAGCGGCAACGTTAAAATAGGCAAAACAACCATTAGTAACAGACGTAATACATTACCCAATAGCGGCAATATCAATATTGAGCGTAATAGCAGCCGTATCAGCCAAAACAGCACACAATTTGTTAATGTGATTGATGGTGAACGTGCGTTTATCCGCGTTGGCCAGATTGTGCCCTTTACACATGAATGGATTAGTATTACACGCCGCTATATACAGATAGAACGCTATACAGACTGGCATGAAATTAGCACTGGTTTTGCAGTACGCCCACGCAGCATTGGCAATCAAATTGAATTAGAAATCACACCGCGTATCGCTAAAGCCAATAGCCATGGCTTTATCGATTTTGAAGAACTATCTACCACCATTCGTGTTTCTTTGGGCGAATGGGTGGATATTGGCGGCACCATGCAAAGCCGTGACGACATAAGCCGAAAAATACTAGGTCTACGACAGTCACCAAGCCAACAAAGTTCTGGGCTGATGGTCAAAGTAGATTAGCAGGTGATAACCAGTGCGCTACAGGCTGCGCCAATCAAACCCCTCTTTTTGTGTCGCAATACCTATCCAATCGTCCTCACAATTTAGCACCTGACTCAATGCTTGTTTAGCCAAATATTGTGTATTGTTTTTTACGCTAAGATGTGCAGCCACAATATGCTTGAGTTTACTATTGTCTAACTTAGACAATAATCTTGCCGCGCTGGCATTATCTAAATGACCTAAACGACCACCGACTCTTTGCTTTAATGCGTAACTGTAGGGGCCTTTTTGCAGCATAGTGACATCATGATTACACTCTAAAACCAAAGCATCACAACCGCTAAGCACTTGCTCAATATGTGGCGTTGAATGCCCAGTATCGGTCAACACGCCCAGCTTACACTGACCATCTGTAAAAATAAATTGTGTCGGCTCGCGTGCATCATGCGGCACCGGGTAGGGCGTGATTTGGATACCTTCAATAACAAAGTGGGTATGGTTATCAATAACATTAATCACTGGTTGTGTGTTTTTTGGCAGATAGCGCTCTGTCATTCTTCTCGTGCCATGAGAAAGCCACATGGGGATGTTAAACTTTGCAGCAAACTTAAATGCACCTTTAGCATGGTCGTCATGCTCGTGCGTAATTAAAATACCCGTGATGTCATCTGGCGTTAAGGCAATTTTTTGCAAGCGCTTGATGGTCTCACGCTCGCCAAAGCCACAATCTAAAAGCAGACGTGTCGATGCCTGCTCGACCACTAAACAGTTGCCTGCGCTACCACTACCTAGAGATGTAAAGCGCATGCGTATAACAGCAACTTATTTTAATTGGTTGTATAACAGCGATATAATTTTATTGGCTGTGCTTGATGGGTTCGGGTTGCCCTCGTTGTCGACAACATTGACATGACTACCATCATCTGCAGCTGCAATTTTAATACGGTATTTTTTGGATGGGTCTGTTGTGCCATCTTTACCTTTCCAAAACTTCAACTTATCAATGATTGTATCTTCTTCTTTTGGTATCGATTTATTTTCAACTTCATCATCATCTTTCCAAAAAGCCAATGTATCCCATAAACCTTTCTTTGCTTTTGGGGTATCATCAATATCGACATCGGCATAACGCACATAATATAAACCTTTTGAACGATCCCTATCTTCCATCACAAAACCAATTCTATCTAATGCCAAGCCGACGCGGCGCCAGCCACGGTCATAGCTATCTTTAAGTTTGAGCGTTACGCTAGCATCGGCTTCTTTTACTACTTCAGCGCGTTTTTCTCTAATGGGGTTTGCTGCAATTTGTTTTGCGCGTGCTTCTTCCACACCTAGTTTCACCATTAAGCGACGCAATAGCTCAGCATCCAAATCTCTTTCATACTCATCAACGTTAATGGTTTTATCGGTTTTGTCTAAACGGTAGCCTGTTTCAACTTCACCAACTATTGTTCTTACCCTTCCTTTTCCATCATCAATTTCACCAGCAACAGTACGGTGCGTCATATAAATTTCAGTTGTATTTTTTTCTTCACCGCGTTCCAAACGCGTGCGAAATTTGCGTCTGTCTGCCAACCCTGAAAGCTTATCCATCCAGGCATCAAATTTTTCACCTATATTTTTCTTGCTGTCATCTGGCTTAAGGTCATCAGATCGAATCCATTCCGTTTCCATCACCCCTGTCTCTGCATTCTCCACACGCACAGCAAACCCCTGATCTAACCAAAACTCACGAATTACTGGCCACACTTTTTCAGCGGGGGCATCAACCACTAACCAACGTTGCGTACCTGCCTTTTCCATACGCACACCATCTCGTTCTCTTAATACTTGCTCTACACCTGCTTCTTGTCCAGCTTGCGCCTCACTATAAGTAGAGTAAGTTGTACTGCCGCCTGGCACTTCGTAAGCATCACTTGTACTAACAGAAGTAAGATCTGGTGGCACCTCTAATGGTCGGGCACTTCCTGTAGCCTTGTAATCAGGGGTGTTATCCATAAAGGGTAAGGAGCTACAACCCACCAAGAATAAAGTAATTAAACCTAATGTCGCTATTTTTCCCATATATACTTGTTTCATAAATTCACCATAAATTAACTAATTTGTGCGGTTTTCATGGCCGCACGTAATACAGCATGATACTGCTCAGAACAATTAATAAGCGGCAAGCGTATGCCTGATTTTATTAATCCCATCTCCTCTAGAACCCATTTCACTGGAATAGGGTTAGCTTCTACAAATAGCTTTTGATGCAACGCAAATAATTGTGCATTGATTGCCTTCGCCTCACTAACATCACCACCCATCGCTGCCACACACATTTTATGCATAAGCGCTGGCGCCACGTTAGCTGTTACGGATATGACGCCATGCCCACCAAGTAACATCAATGGCATGCCTGTTGCATCATCCCCACTATAAACAGCAAAACCTTTAGGTACACGCAACAACAAATCTGTGCCACGCTGCATACAGCCCGTTGCATCTTTCACACCAACAATATTTTCAATATTGGCTAAACGTAATACTGTGTCATTGCTAATATCACAAACCGTACGTCCAGGCACATTGTATAAAATTTGCGGCACATCTACAGCGGCTGCTATTGCAGCAAAATGCTGATACAAACCTTCTTGCGTTGGTTTGTTGTAATAAGGCGCGACCAACAAGCAAGCATCAACATGCATATCCTTTGCTTGCTGTGTCAACGCAATCGCTTCTACTGTAGAATTTGCACCTGTACCTGCAATAACAGCTACTCGTCCAGCGACATGCTCAATAGCCGTTTTAATCAGCAAACAATGCTCATCAAAATCAACTGTGGGCGCTTCTCCTGTTGTGCCTGCAATAACGATACCATCAGTCCCTGCGTTGACATGAAAATCAATCAGTGTACGTAATGCATCTAAATCCAAGCGGCCATCATCAAACATTGGTGTGACAATAGCGGCCATACTACCTTGTAACATATCAAAATCCACTCATTTAAAACAACCGCTATTTTAACTTAAATAACAGTTTACATATGACTAAAAAAGACAACCGTTACATCTAATAGATTACTTATAACTAATAACGATTAAATTATAATTACATATTCTTTGTGCATATAAGAAAGTTTGTTTATATTCACGTCCACTGCACACTTTATGCATCAAGTAATACCACAACATTTAGATTAAACTTAACCGCATTATCCACGTTCTAAACAAGTTATAATCGCTTAAATTAATTGATTGTTAACCTATGTCTCAAAACTATATTTTAATTTTAATTAGCACTGTATTGGTCAACAATATCGTGCTGGTTAAAATTTTAGGCTTATGCCCTTTTATGGGGGTTTCTAAAAAACTAGAAGCCTCTATTGGCATGGCTGCAGCAACAGCATTTGTGCTTACCATTGGCTCGATGACAAGCTGGGTGATCAATCACTACGTACTTGAGTATTATCACGTAGAGTATTTACGTACACTGTCCTTCATTGTCATCATTGCGAGTGTCGTGCAGTTCACCCAAATGGTCATGGAAAAAAGCTTTCCGCTTTGGTATCAATTGCTCGGCATTTTCTTACCGTTAATTACGACAAACTGTGCGGTTCTCGGCATACCGCTGCTCAACGCACAAATGGGCAACGGCTTTATAGAATCTGGACTATATGGTCTCGGCGGAGCGCTTGGTTTTTCTATGGTACTCATTTTATTTGCCTCTTTAAGAGAACGATTAGAAGCAGCCGATATACCGACTCCTTTTAGAGGGTCTGCTATTGCCATGGTAACGGCCGCTCTCATGAGTCTCGCGTTTATGGGCTTTTCAGGCCTCGATAAGTTTTAAGCACCGAATCCGATCATGTTAACAACCATATACATCATGCTTGGTCTGGCGCTTGTTTTAGGGCTTGCGCTTGGCTATGCCGCACTTAAATTCAAAGTTGAGGGCGACCCACTGATTGCGCGTATTGACGCTATCTTGCCACAAACACAATGCGGCCAATGCAGCTACCCAGGCTGCAAGCCATATGCTACTGCCATTGCTAATGGTGAAGCAGATATTAATCAATGTCCACCTGGCGGTGAGGCTGGCGTTCAAGCGTTAGCTGATTTACTAGGTGTTGAAGTAAAACCACTGAATAGCGAACATGGAGAAACCAAGCCAAAAGCCGTTGCCTTTATTGATGAAGACGTTTGTATCGGTTGCACCCTATGTATTCAAGCCTGTCCTGTTGATGCCATTTTAGGTGCTGCAAAGCATATGCACACCATTATCGCTAGCGAGTGTACTGGGTGCGAACTATGCCTACCGCCATGCCCTGTCGATTGCATCACAATGGAACCGATTGAAGAAACACCTGAGAACTGGAAATGGAAGTACCCTACCATTCCGATTAAACCAGTGATGAAGCTGTAATGAACGCAATAATCAACTTTACCAAAGCGCTCAAAGCGACCAAGGACATCTTCCGTTTTCACGGTGGCGTTCATCCCCCTGAGCGCAAATCAAAATCAACGCAATTACCGATTAGTCAGTTAGCGCTACCTGAGAAATTAGTGTTGCCACTGAGGCAACACGTCGGCAATATTCCCAAAATAAAAGTAACCATTGGTGACCACGTGCTAAAAGGTCAGCTCATTGCAGAAGCAGAAGGCACAATTTCTGCCGCCATACATGCACCAACATCTGGGATGATAAGTGCGATTGAAGATGCCACTATTCCACACCCTTCTGGCTTGCCAGATCGCTGCATTACCATCACGCCTGATGGCAAAGATACATGGACAATACTTAAACCACTAGACTGGAGAAACACTGACCGCCAAGACTTAGTTGCTAGCATCCGCTTATCGGGCGTTGTTGGTTTAGGCGGTGCAACTTTTCCAACCCATATTAAATTACGTGCCAATGGTAAATCTGATGTACACACCTTAGTCATTAATGCAGCAGAATGTGAACCTTACATTACTTGTGACGATATGCTCATGCGCGAGCGCAGTGATCAAATAGTCAAAGGTATTGAAATTGCACAATATTTATTAAGTGCAAACACCATCATTATTGGCATTGAAGATAATAAGCGTGAATCCATCGCGGCGATGCGAGCGGCCACTGCCGATAAAAATATACAGGTCAAAGTAGTCCCTACACTTTACCCTAGCGGTGATGCAAGACGTTTAGTCCATTTGATTTTAGGTCAAGAAATTCCACATGACAAACGCTCGACGCAAGTCGGCATACAAGTTTTTAATGTCGCAACAGTATTAGCGCTTTATCGCTACTTTGAATTCGGCGAGCCATCCATTAGCCGCATCGTATCGATGACAGGTAATGTAGTATCACCACGAAATTTTGAAGTGTTATTTGGTACACCAATAACAGATCTAGTGAAGGCGGCAGGCGATGCAAAACCAAATACCAGCCATTTCATTATGGGTGGGCCAATGATGGGCTTCCAACTACCGAGTGAACATGTACCTATTACGAAAGCAGCTAACTGCATTATTGCAGCATCACCAACACAGTTTGAAGACCCGCCACCGGCAATGCCGTGTATTCGTTGTGCGCGTTGTGCAGATGCCTGCCCTGTTAGCTTGCAGCCACAGGAATTATATTGGTTTACAAAATCAGACAACTTTGAAAAAGCACATGATTACAATCTATTCGATTGCATTGAATGCGGCGCATGCTCTTATGTTTGCCCGAGCAACATCCCCTTAGTACAATATTACCGCTACGGTAAAAGTGAAATAATCGCCGCTGACAAAGCACAAGAAGCAGCAGACATCGCGCGTGAGCGTAATGAGTTTAGATTAGCGCGTATCGAACGAGAAAAACAAGTACGCGCTCAAAAACATGCCGCGCGGGCGCAAGGCACAAAAGCAACAGCCGAAAAAACACCTACCAATGCGAAACAGGCAGCAATTGCTGCAGCTGTAGCACGGGCTAAAGCACAAAAAGAAGCAGCTACTGCCGAAGGGGCTGCGCCGTTAAACGTCAAGCCAACCAGTAAACATGTTAAAGCTGAAATGGCTGAAATCGATGCACGGCGTACATCTGTTAATTTAACAACAACCAAAACTGAACAAAAACCAGCAATCGACCAAGCCAAACAAGATAAAATTAACGCTGCAATTGCGAGAGCAAAAGCAAAAAAAGCGGCTGCTGATGCAGCTAAAAATGACATAGAAAATGAATAAGAAAGTATCCATTGAACCACTCACCATACATCACTAACGCACCAACAGTCAGTAATATGATGTTTAAAGTATTGCTTGCTTTAGTGCCAGGTATTGCCACCTATGCTTATGTGTTTGGTGGCGGCATACTGGTCACCATTACTTTAGCTACAGCAACGGCTGTTATATCTGAAGCCATGATGCTTAAGCTACGTAAACGGCCCATTAAACCATTTATTATGGATTACAGCGCGATTGTGACAGCATGGTTACTTGCCTTATCTATCCCGCCTTTAGCGCCATGGTGGTTAATTGTCGTTGGTACCTTTTTCGCTATCGTGGTGGCTAAACAATTGTATGGTGGCTTAGGTTACAACCCCTTTAACCCTGCGATGATCGGCTATGCTGTCTTACTTATTTCGTTTCCTATACTCATGACAAAATGGCCGGCGGCATTAAGTCTCGCTGAAACTAAATTAAGCTTTATGCAACAACTACAGTTTATTTTCAGCAATTTATTACCGCAAGATGTGACATTAGATGCTGTTACGTCAGCGACACCGCTTGATTATTTAAAAACACAACTCAAGCTTAAACAAGATATCGATAGTATTAAAGGTGCACCTATTTTTGGTATGTTAGGTGGTAAGGGTGCTGAATACATCACCATCGCTTATTTGCTAGGCGGCTTATATTTGCTACGCGAAAAAATTATTACCTGGCAATTACCCACTGCTTTTCTGGCTACCTTAGCGGCTATCTCAGGTATTTTCTGGCTAATTGATCCCGTCAACTACATGAATCCATTGTTTCATATATTTAGCGGCGCCAGTTTGCTTGCTGCTTTCTTTATCATTACCGACCCCGTTAGCGGCCCTACTACACCAAAAGGCAAACTGTATTTTGCTGCTGGTATTGCCATCATGGCTTACTTAATCCGCAACTATGGTGGCTACCCTGATGGCATTGCCTTTGCCGTCATCTTTATGAATATCTGTGTGCCACTCATTGATGCATGGACGCAACCACGCGTGTTTGGCCACGAGAAATAATCATGACTGATAGCGTACTCAAACACACCATCACAACAGCCGCCAAACTGGTTGTTTTTGCAGTGGTATTTACCGCACTGATGACTTATGTATTTGAAATCACAAAAGCACCGATTAAAAAAGCTGAAGAAGAAGCGCGTATGGCACTGTTTAGACAAATTGTACCGCCAAATATGCATGATAATAATCTGCTAAAAGATACCATTAGCATTAAGCCAAATCATTTACTAGGCAACAAAGAGATTACGCTCGCTAATCGCGCCATACTTAACAATGCACCTGCTGCGGTTATATTAGAAGCGATTGCCCATGATGGCTATAACGGTGACATAAAACTTTTAATCGCCATTAAATACGATGGTAGCATTTCTGGTGTACGTGTGCTCACACATAAAGAAACGCCAGGCTTGGGTGATTACATCGACATTGTGAGAAGTGATTGGATTAAACTTTTTGACGATGAATCACTCCAAAAAACACCTGATAACCAATGGGCTGTAAAAAAAGATGGCGGGAGTTTTGACTATATGGCGGGCGCAACTATTACACCAAGAGCCATCGTTAAAGCAGTTAATAACGCATTACAATACTATGCAACCAATAAAGCATCATTATTTGCTAGCGCAGATATAAAGCAAAAGGTGAACTAACGATGAGTCAATACAGAGAAATTACTGAAAATGGACTATGGAAACAGAACCCTGGCGTTGTCCAGCTTTTAGGCTTATGTCCTACGCTCGCCGTCACAACAACAGTGGTTAACGGTGTAAGTTTAGGTTTAGCAACTGCGCTGGTGATGGCAGCCTCTAACGGTGCCATTTCACCCGTACGCAAATTTGTACCCGATGAAATCCGTTTGCCTGTTTTCATTTTAGTCATTGCCGCATTGGTGACTGTTATTGATTTACTTATTCATGCCTTTGCAGCACCACTACATAAAGTATTAGGCATTTTTATTCCGCTCATCGTAGTGAACTGTATTGTACTAGGACGTGTAGATGCATTTGCTGCAAAAAATACCCCTGCACCCGCTATTTGGGATGGTTTCATTATGGGCATAGGCTTAACCTTAGTATTAGGTCTTCTGGGTGCTATGCGCGAGATATTAGGTAGAGGCACTTTATTTTCTGGTTTGGATTTAGCGCTAGGACCAAACTTTAAAGAGTTTGTCATCACGATTATTCCTGATTATCAAGGCTTTCTGTTTGCTGCATTACCGCCAGGTGCATTTTTAGGTTTGGCTTTCTTAATTGCAGCACGCAACTGGGCAGAACAACGCAAAACACATATAACACCGCCTGTTGGCAGTGCTGACGTACTTAAACCAGCGCACTAATCACGCCTAATTGATTCACTTCCAACTGCCATGAATGCTGAAAAAAGAGTTGAAATTTTTAAGCGTTTAAGCAAAGCTATACCGCAACCCACTACAGAGCTCGAACATAACAGTACGTTTGAGTTGTTAATTTCTGTCATTTTATCTGCCCAAGCGACAGATAAAGGAGTCAACATTGCCACACGTAAACTCTATGCTACAGCCAATACACCACAAGCCATTTTCAATTTAGGTGTTTTAGGTTTAGAGCATTACATCAAAACCATCGGCTTATATCATACCAAAGCTAAAAATGTGATTGCTTGTTGTGACAGGCTTATCAAGCACCACCGAAGTGAAGTGCCCAGCACGCGTGAAGCCTTAGAGGGGTTGCCAGGTGTTGGCCGTAAAACCGCTAATGTCATACTCAATACGGCTTTTGGTCAACCCACCATTGCTGTCGACACACATTTATTTAGGTTAGGCAACCGCACTAAATTAGCCATGGGCAAAAACGTATTAGAAGTCGAAAAAAAATACTTAAAAACAATACCAAAAGAATTCATGCAAGATGCACATCACTTACTTATTCTGCATGGTCGATACACCTGTACCGCACGCAACCCCAAATGCGGTGAATGCTGTATTGTCGATTTATGCGAATACAAACAAAAAGTAATACCAAAACCACATCTGATGGCAGGTGAACAATGAGTGAAGTGGCTACAGGGCTAGCTTCCGCAAGCATTGCCAAACCTGAACTAGCTGCACAAGCTGTTACGCGTGCCATGCAAAAAGCTGACATCAAAAATCCAACTTCTGTCTTGCTATATCTAAGTTCAGAATTTGCAGCAGACCCGCAACCTGCTATTAAAGCAGCTGCCAAAGCAGCTAACTGTACACAGATTATCGGTTGCTCAGCCACCGGTATTTTCACAGAAGAAGATTGGATATTAGA